>VOFH01003053.1_pt1 | contig 42496 bp, 54 predicted proteins | sample 5384091 | NCBI WGS metagenome assembly VOFH01 (sample SAMN12384727, study PRJNA508395) | human gut metagenome | isolation source: healthy gut G | host: Homo sapiens
TTTTCAACATGGGTTTTTTATTTCACAAATTATATTATCCAATGAGATATGCAAAATACTTATATACCAAATCGTCGATTGACATCTCCTTTTGTTCAAAACGCATTTTTATCCAATGGAGAAATTCTTTCCTCTCAGTTTGCTTCTTATACATAGAAGATATATAATCATTTCCATCACGATTTATCAGTACAGAATCAGTAAAGTCAGCTACTCGTATCTGATTCTACATAATTTAATGTGCATGATATCCCTGACACGCCCCTGTATAGGCGAAAAAGAATTCCCTTTGCCACTAAATCCTTCACATCCCTGGTAGCTGTATCTAATGAAACTTCTGGCCAACTTGCTCCAATTTTTGCAGTAAGTTTTTCCTTCATAGCCATTCAGATATATATTGAGGATCATTCGTTGTCTTCTGCAGTTATAATGCTCCCCGAATGAGTTTTTCCAAAAATCGCTTTATTCAATATGCCGCTTAACAAGCCATTGGATTCATCTCAAATCCAATTGTACTCAACCGCCCACGAGATAGACTATAGCCCTATTTATCCAGGCTATTTCATCTGACAAACTTTTGATGTTCCATCTGAATGAACTCCAATTTTCTATTTCATGGATAAACATACCATCAGTTATTTCTGCAAAATAACTATTTAACTGGAGTTATCTATAAAATGCGGCCAAAAGAGGTATGCTAAGCCGCAAATTCTGCGGTTAACTAACGGAATTAAACTGCAATCAACAAGAACAAGGCATATCCACCACGCTTGGTTTGAAGAATCATTCAAACCAAGTACGAAACTTCCTTATGTGGAGTACCCAATATTACTTTTTTACTATCCGGCAACGGATTAATAGTCCCCTTTGTGTACAAGTATATGCCGATACATCTACCGCTTTGCGGTGTGATTCAGCGACCGACGCCCCTCTAAGTATGTTCACAACAAAAAAGTAGCAGTAAACGAGTCGCCTGCACCTACAGTATCGGCCACCTCGACTTTAGGTGTATCTATGGATGAAATTTCCCACTTACATCATATATGCCACTACGTACTGCCCCCCTGTGTGAATATAACATATTTGAGCGAAAAACGAGCAATGAGTTCTGCGATAGCTTCCACAAAATCAGTCGAAAGAGAAAGAAGAGAAATCAATAACGGCAATTCGTCTTCATTCAATTTGAGTACATTTGCTTTTTGCAAGGATTCCACAATCAAGTCTGTCGAATAAAAATGTTGCCTGATATTAATATCAAACACCTTCAAAGAGGTATCCGGCACGGCATCTATGAGCCTTAAGATTGCAGCACGTGACTTTTCGCTTCGCTGTGCCAAAAGAGCCCCAACAAACAGCATCTGCATCGCCGACAAGTTTCATGGTCGCAGGACTACACTCGATAGCATCCCAAGCAACATTCTCAACAATGTCATATTGCGGTACACCGGCTTCATTCAACGACACAAGCACTTTACCTGTCGGCAAAATATTACGGGAAATATATCCTAAATCAAGTCCGGTCTCTTTAAGCACTGTAAACGTTTCATCGCCGAGTTCGTCCTCACCTATTGCCGTAACGGGATATGATTCTGCTCCCAATTCCTTCGCAAAAAACAGAAATTGATAGGCGCTCCGCCAAGTCTCTTACCTTCCGGGAAGCAATCCCAAACAACTTCTCCTATACCTATTATTTTCATGGTTTTATAGTTTAATAATAATTTTCATGGATGTTGCACTATTCTCGTCTATAAATTTATATGCCTCGTCATACTGCTCGAACGGAAAATGATTCGAAATAAGCGGTTCGAGACAGATAGCTCCCGAACACCTGATCGATAGCCGTAAGATAATCTTCATGGCGATACATCATCGTTCCGTTCACCTTCAGTTCGTGCTCTCCCAAATAGAACATATCAAGCGACGGATCCTTGCCAAATACCGCCACTACAACGATGGTACTCCTTTTTCTATACACTCCATAAGCGAACGAATACTCGACTCAACTCCAGCAACCTCAAACGCAGCTTGAAAATCTTCATCCCCGAAAAGCCTCTTCGCTCCTTCTTTGAGCGGCGTCTTAGCTACATTGAGCGTATCTACTATACCACATTTACGAGCGATTTCAAGTCTGAAATCACTTACATCGGTAATAAGAACCCGTTTGGCTCCTCTTGCCTTAGCGAACTGCGCCACGAGGTTACCGATCGTTCCGGCACCCGATACAACCACATTCTTACCTTTCAAGTCCCCGCCACGCATGGTTGCATGCGCAGCCACTGCCACCGGTTCTATCATAGCCCCATAATCAAGTGACATACCTTCAGGCAACACCGCAATCCTGTCATCATCAACCACAAAAAAGTCTTGCGCAGCTCCATTTGCCTGAAAGGCTTGCACTCTTAGCTCCTCACAAATATTATACTCTCCCCGCTGACAAGGCTTGCACTTCCCACGCAAGTTGCGGACGTGCGGTGACAACGTCACCCACCTTGCAGATCGTAACCGCCGCCCCCGTAGCGACTACCACTGCCGAATATTCATGCCCCTGAACTACCGGATAGAAAGTTGCCGGATGACATCCGTGATAAGAATGTATCTCACTTCCACAAATACCAATTCTCTTAATATTCAGAAGCACCTGATGTTCTTTCAGGTCCGACGCCTTAGGCGCCTCAACCTCGCGAAATTCAATATGTTTTGGTTCTACTAATACCGCTTGTCTCATTTTATACCATATTTACTTAAAATTTCTATTACCGGAGTCTCTATTGACTTCGCCCAAAGTGCATATCCATAACTACTTGGATGAGTTCCGTCGACCGATGTCTCATGCGCATCGGAAGCATCAGGCGTAATCAGATAAACGTCTTTATATTTCGGGTTCGTGAGGATTTTCGCAAACAACTCCTCTACGGTTGCCGCCTTAGCCCGTTCTTTCGCATCAAGAACTGTATCGAATGAACGTCGTTCACGATAGATAGTACGCTGAAATATCAACGGAGTAGCCGGATGTGCCGTTATAAGCCGATCGATAAACGGCATCAGGCGCTCTTTATCAGTTCTGCGTCAGGATTTGAAAAGTATCGAATATAAAGGCATCAGCCTTGACTTCCGCAAGAACATCGAGCATGTAAGGCTGCATCAGGCAACGTCCGCTTGTTGCGAGCGACACGACTTGAAGCCTGTATTACGCATAAATTGCATGGGATAACTCATACCGGATCGATCCGTGCTCACTCCCTGCGTAAACGAAGAGCCATACCGCTATCCTGTGACGAAAATCGGACTTCAACGGTTCGATAACAGCATCGTCATCTATCCCTATCTTACAAGAAATGACCTCCGAATACATCGGCATATACATCATACATTCGTGCATCGTACCATCCATATTCTCAATGAGCGTGAATGTCTCGGTTTTTCTCGCCCTTATACGCTTTTCAATGAACCGCTTGCCGCATACTGCCATTGACCGTCTGCATTTTTGATATAAAGATCATATCCTTTATAAAGAGATCGGCATGGTTGAATGGCTCGAATATACATATCCCCACTTTGTCGTAATCTGTATATTACGCGTGTTCGTTTTAAACAACACAGCCATACCGGCAGAGCAACGGAGTTGTCGGTTCTCCGTCCTGTTAAAACCTTTATAAACCAATGTATCGACTCTATGATACGGATTGGAGTCGATTCAAACGGCTTACCTATCAGGTTAAGCGTTGACGCCTCCGTCTGTTTTTGTGCCGAAACCGACAATACGCACGAAAGCGACAGAACAACCGTTATGAAAAACTTCTTCATTGCCTTGTATTTTTTAGTTGTTTACTGTAATAAGACCTTCAACCCTTCCGCTACCTGCATAGCATAAAACTGCTCATACTTTTCCATAAACACAGGGTATTTGTCCAATCCCAATGACACAAAAGGTGATATCTTCAAGAACTCGGCCGGCGATCCTCCCGAAATCAACTTCCTGTCCGCCGGGGTGATGTGAGGTTGGGAGATAGCTATATTTTCACCGGACTCGGTGCGCGCACCTATCAGGTATTTGCAATAAACAGCTATCAGGAAAGCCTCTATCGAAATATCCTTTCCATCCTGCAACATCTGTTTGGTATGGGTACCACATAAACCGCAAACTTAGCAATACCATCGCCGCAAAGCCGTGATACCTGATCGCTGATCGCCTTGTTTGAAAATCGTTCGATAAGCTGGTCTTTATACGCTTCAAGGTCAACGCCCTCGGGAACCGGAACATAAGGGTAACATCCTGTTCATAAACAGCTTTATCATTGCACGATACCTCTCGTCTGCCATTACAGCATCGACCTTCCTGAATCCTTCCATATAGGCAGGATAAGAAAGAAGAGTATGTGACGCATTGAGAAGACTTAATTTCATGATTTCATACGGGGTCACATCATGGGTGAATGTAACTCCCACCTTCTCCCATGCAGGACGGCCTGCAATGAAATTATCTTCAATCACCCATTGTATAAAGTCTTCACAACACACATCTGTAACCTTACCCGGTTTTGTTACGGGGTGATTCTATCCACCATCGAATTCGGAAACGTCACTTTCTTTTTCGCCCACGCTGCCACCTCGGGATATTTCGCTTCGAAGTATGACATAAACGCACATCTGGCGGCATTGCCGTTCATCTGCATGTTGTCACACGAAAGAATCGTAATCGGCAAATCTTTCTCCATCCGGCGTTTAAGTCCTTCGGCTACATACCAGAACACACTGCGCGATTGGTTAAAATCAACCTTATATCCCCCTTCGGTAATGGTGAGAGAGATGATTTTTTATCTCCTCCGATGCTATTTTAGCGATGATAGGCTCACTATCTATTTCCCCCCATGCCAGTTCTACAAGCGAACCAATCAGCATACTATCCTGTTCGCCGGAAGGGCTGCATGTCGTCAATTGATATATGCCGTCGTCTTTCTTGAGGGCGTTGAACAAGACCCCGTCCGTAGGCATAATCATGGCTCGAATACCCCCAGCATCTTTGTGACGGATCTTCAAGTAATAGATTTGTGTAAGCTTCGAGATGTGCACGATGGAAGTTTCCAACGCCGAAATGTACTATTCCGGCCTTTATTTCAGCACGATTATAATTAAAAGTCTTCATACGATAATTTCAATGTTTCGGCAAGTGATTTTTCCACCTTGTCGCAATGTTCTATATAGAATTTATAAACCTCATTCCATTTATAATAAGATGCTTCAACCGCTTCCAACGGCAACCGGAGGTCTTTTTCATTCAGCATAAACTTAACTAAAACGTCCGGATTGTCTTTTGATTGGTAAAAGATCATCTGAAGGTTCGCACCCATCGGAATATTCCAGTACTTCCAACTCTGCAACGCTTCTTTGGAATTACTAGCCTCCCGCGCCCACGTTCCGGCTTGCAGATTTGTCAAGATGGCCATCAGAACGCCATCGTGTCCGAAGTTGAGATTGATGCCATGACGCTTACGAACCAGATCTTCGGCAGATTCGTCTAACAAATGGCGTAACGTGCGGGATGCAAGTCCCCAACTACGCCCGTGAGATACCGGTTCAGGACCTTTCTGCGCAAAATACTTATAGTTCTCGATTTCTGCCCAAGCCAATATTTCCTCTTCTGTAAAAATATCCCATATAGGCACTTGGCGGTCGAGGCATTGCATCAGCGATGCCATTAACCAGAAACGATGGATCAGGTCGTACTTGTCATACTCACTTTCTACTTGCGTAACATCTATAAACAGTCTTGTAAAAAAGCATCCACATCCAACTTTTCATCTATATATGAACGATATTTTTATACCAACTGTTTTCTTTACCGAGTATATACTTATCAAGCGGACTCCTGTCGGGACATACGTTACCGTATGGATTCAGTGTGGTAAGGAACGAACGGGAGTTGTCTATCTCCGCCCATTCAAGCCCGGGACGCAGCGACAAAATGCCCAAATTTACAGATTGCATGGTGGCCGCCACCCGAAGCACATTCGTTGCGTTAGTCTTCAAATAGGGATGGCCTTCAAATACTTCCGGATAATTTTGTACCATCCTCCGGCCTATCTCCCTTGTCTGACGATAACCGATTTGTGTCAGATCGCCTTCTTTGTAAAAACACATTTTCTTGAACGGTTCAAGACGTTCGTACAGGGCTTTCCCAAAATCGGTAAGGTTGTTTGTGGCATGAGCTTTCTCCAATACGCCGTATATGGCAGGATAAGTCACCTCATCGTCTATCTGACGCGCTCCATGACGGAAATAGCCGTTTATATAGAAAGGCGTATATCCTTTGGGCGCCGGCGTAACCGGATGTGAAAGATCGGTCACATAATACACGCCGCCCGCACGTTCGGATCCCTGCGTAGCTCGTCGAGAGGATTTTCGGTCACCGGCTTTTCTTTCGGAAGCGAGAGTTTGAATATGCAAGGAAGATCGGACGTCTTTTTCGCATTCGTATTGGTATTGACATACATAACTCCGTCTTTGACCACAATATCTTCCGGTTCGTAAATAACCTGTTCCTGCACATTGTACCGGGCAGTAATCGTCCGCCTATCCGTATCGTACACCCGGATGCAGGAAGGACGGCTGTCATCCTGTTTCCCAACTCCGAAGCAGAAATAGATTTTACCATCATGCATACAGCCCGCTTGCGTGAACCATACCTCATAGGGGAACACCACCTGATCGAGAATGTCATTTTCGTCGAGGCGCACCTTTGCGCCCTCACTCAACGATGGTATGCGGAATTTGGTGGCGACATACTGGTTTTCCCATGCATGCTTTGTCACCTTCGCCACAGTACGTTTACGTGCCGAGAATATCCATATAAATCCCCGTTCCCGATCGACCAGCCAGCTTGGTGCACCAAAGATGGGGACATACCCTTTCTCCGCCCACTTCGAGCCATCGAGTTCAATTGTCTGTGCGATTTCGCTGCTAAAACGTTTTCCACGACGGGTGATGCTCTCCACAAAACACAACCATTCCAACTCGCTTCCTACCTTCCCGTTTGTGATATACAAGAGAGGAAACGATGCTCCGCGTTTTGTCTCGACGCCAAAGCATACATTATTTACATGGTTGTCCGGATGGGAGGACGCCAACTCAAAAGCCTGCCACAGGTTTCGGATCGGCACTTTTGAAATCATAGATATTCACGTGCCCTCCATCCTCGCACGAGAATATGTAATCATCCCATATTTCAAGTCCTTGCTGTGCCCGCCCCCGTCCTTCCTTTGCCAGGAAGACAGAGCACTCTACCTCTTTCTCCGGCTCTACATACAACTGGGCGATAAGGGGAATAGAGATCAGTAAGCACACGACAGACAAATAGATCTTTTTCATAAGTATGCTCTATAAATTTAAAAAGTATGATTATGTTCTACGTTAATCGAACAGCTCTACGCCTAACGACTCAAGCCGTTTCTGCAACTCTCCTACATCGAGAGCCCGCGGAGTACAGTGCTGCGACGCACTCATGGCAGCAGCAATACCACCTGCCTCTCCCATCGCCATGCAAATACTCATGACACGATATGAAGCGTGAGCTCTGTGAGTACCCGATATACACCGTCCCGCCACCAGAAGCCCTTCCAAGCCCAACGGGAGAAAACAACGATACGGCAAATCGTATGGTTTGCAATATTGGATGGTTGGTTCCGCCTGTCCGGCTCCGTCAGGATTATGTATATCGACAATGAACAATGCTTTATGTACCACCACATCGGCAAAACGGCAGCCTTCCGCCATTTCATCGGCATCGATCACATAGTCGCCCATCACCCTGCGGCTTTCGCGCACTCCGGTTGTTGTACCACTTCCGATCACTCTACAGTTTTCGTAACCCGGCAAATTTTCTTTCAAGAATTGAGTCAGGAGGCGTATCTGTTGCCTAAGTTCAAGATCGGCGGTGAAAATAGAGCTTACCGAAGTAATATCCACCCTATTGACTTGTGTCGTATTTACCTGACGGCAACCCGGTCTGACCGACGGATGCAAACGCACGGCAGCAAGCATCCGGGGAAGTTTGCCCTCATCGGCTTTCTTTTTTACACCAATCAAGAAAACACTCGCCATTCAATTGAACATTGTCTACATCTCCAATGCAGATAATTCCTTTCGACTCATCTACGCCATCAATGGTGTATTCAAGGGTTACAGGCTGCATGAGTCCGTCAGCACGTCCTTTTTCTATTTTGCACCGGCAAGAAAAAGATACTATGGCATCACCGGTACAATCAATTGTAACCGCGGCTTCAAAACAGAGCGTCCCCTCGTTACTTGCACACTTAATACCTTTTACCACCTTTCCGTCACGAATAACATCCGACACGCAACATTGCAAAAAGACATCGACGTTCTTTTCCCTGGCGACAAATTCTGCCAATGTAAGTTTTGCCTCTTCGAAATCGTGAGCATTTCCATGCTCGCCAATCCAGTCATTGTCTTCGACGCCAAGAATAGCACAAACCTCATCGCGCATCGTGTTCTTGCTTACACTACCGAGAATAGGGCCGACATACCCGGCGGTCAGGTTACCTCCGATGACTCCGTATCTTTCGATAAGGGCAACACGTGCTCCTTGCCGGGCGGCGGCTACAGCCGCACATATTCCGGCAGGACCTGCACCTGCTACTATTACATCATAATATTTTGTATTCATTATCTGCTTGTATATGGACCGGAAATAGTCTTAACAGTCATTGCCCCGTCAGAATCTGTGATTGTCACAACTCTATATTTGTTTCCCCATCGGTCACACGAACTACAATATGTCCATCATATCCCTTTACTCTCGCAGCCTCTTCCGCCGTAACCCGGTCGTCTACTCCGCTGGGGCGATCGCCTTGCCAGAAGTTAGTGATAAACATGTCACACGCAGGGGAGTGTTGTCTCCATCGAATTCAGTATATCGGTACGGGGATGACAATCTACCCACGAATTGACAACAATCGTTTGTGGATTAAGTGCTTTCAGAGCATCCACCTGATTGGTGTTGGTTACACCGTGATGGTTAGCTTTCAATAATTCCACCTGACCTACTGCTTTTTGCACAGGGCAGTTCGGCATCTTTCCACGCATGACTCGAACGTCCGTTATACTGAAGGTCACCACCGGCAAAGAAATCAAAGTTGCCATACGAAACTTTCATCACACAACTGGTTATATTCTCCGGCGGACAATTGTCACTGGAGGTAATGTTCTTACTGTTTTCGTATGAAATCTCCGAGAGTTCAGGGAATGTCTTCTTTGTGGTAGTGCCCGAACCTGTCCAGATCTCTCCATTCACTGCCACGTTTTGCACCTTTGCAGTAGGATACTTTGCAGGATTATACTTCTGAACGATCTGATCATTCGCCCCTGCTTTGAATATCGCAGCATCGAACTTTTGATTGGCGACATGCCATTTCACTGCATTGATATAGTTATTACAACTTGGAGCATTGTCTGCCATTGTCGCCATATTGAACGGATAGTTATAATCGGGATAGCCACGATCGAGAAGCGTACCAATCTTGAAATTGTCGAAAATCTCGGCAAAACCTATCAACGAATAAGTGTCGGAGTTGGAAGATTTCGGCAAGGAAGAAGTATAACCGCCGAAGTGGTCATTATGGAAGTGGGTAAGTACGGCATAATCAATCGTGCTGTTACCTGTCCATACCATACACTTACGAATGTAATCAGTTATAATCTGTGAACCACGGGTAGAAGTCAGAGTCGGATCCCAACGACTACGGATACCGGTATTGGTCGTATTACTATTAGAGTTGGTTGTAACACTCGAACTTGCGGCATCGATAAGCATTTGCGTACCATCCGGGAATATTACAAACATGCTTTCACCGGTAGTCGTATTGATGAAATGAATATCCATCACACCCTCCTGCCAGGCAGGAATCGTCTTACCTACCTCTATTTCAGTGGCAGCATCTTCCCCACCTCCATCCGGACGAATCAAAAATGAGTGAGACTCATTGGAGCTGCATCCTACAATCGCAAGGATGAACAGACTAAATATAAATATTAACCTTTGCATGCTATATGAAGATTTAAAAACATCTCTCCGCCTTCAATGCTGACGGCAAGACGAATATAATTACCAAAATTTGAATTTACCTTTATAATATGTTGGCCAAGTCCTTTGAAGATTACAGGATCACTACCGTCGTCAGCCCAATGTATGCCGTCTTGCGATAGTTGTACACGACCTTCGAATACGGGATCTCCTTCTATTTTCTCAACCATAACAAAGAATATAGCCTCATCTGCCCAACCAGCCTCGTAAGGATGAGTGAAGAAAGTACCTTTAAAGAACTTCTTTACCTCAAGATGGGAATCATTAAACATTTTCATATATTACATTCCTCCTTTTATTCTTGTGAAACAACAACAGAATCTATATAAAAGAATACACGACGATTGGTATCAGTACCCACCCAGAAAAGAGGATTGATAAGATTGTCGATGCGTCCATATCCGTCAACGGTATCGGCTGCAATGCCACGCATATCCCAAATTCTGTCCTGACATTGGAACTCTACATATTCACGAAGCTCTGTGTCAAGTTTCAGACGCATGTATTGCCAATTGAGTTTACAGTCGGTTTCATTGTAAATGAGTTTCTGATGACCATCTTTCAAATCCTTGAATCCATCGTGGTCGCCATTAGGATAACGGCGGCCGAACCACCAGGGATCGACTCCCCTCTTACACCAGTCTCCGTCAAGTCCATAAGCCCAATCGCGGTCGGTTATGTCTTCATTGGAATGTTCATACTGCCACTTCTGCATTAATTTGCCATCTACTGCATTGAGATAACGAATTCCTACATGGTAACGTTTTCCACCCTCCTGTACATCGAATCCCATACCAAAATCGCGGATGGAACTCTCATGTAAACCCGGTTGCGGACGGTCACCGCCATCCACCACATCCTGTTCCGCCGTGTATGTAAACCAACATTCTATCTGCAAATATTTGCAGCCCGGACGAGAGAACGAAAGCCGCTTAATGGCATGTCCCAGACAACCTTCCGCCGGAATCTCCGTATAAGGAGCGGCAACAGGTCTTGTCGAAAGTTTAAGAGAGTAAGTGCCGGACATAGCTCCGTGAGTGCCCGGATACCTGAAAGTAGCGGAACTAAGCATGACCGGTGGCCACTGGTCTTTATTGACCAATGTCTTGGGAACATCAAAATCGGGATATTCCGTAAAGTTAGGCATCAATGTCATCCAACCGTTAAAGCCGGTGTTGAATACATCATAGCTCAACACCCTTTTCAATGGTTGATAGCGACTGCGCAATAAAATTTCTCCAATGCTCATAATATCATTTATTTAATAAAGTTAGTACCCTGGATTTTGAACAAGTTTGCCATTCATTATCAATACATCATCACTTGGCAATGGCCACAAATAAATCTTCTCATCATACTTACGTTCACCATGCTGGACGATATAGGTTCCGTCGGCCATCGCTTCAAAAGAAGGAAATCCGTCTTTGTCAAATGTCGGAGTCTCCGGCCAAAACCAGTTGCCTGCCGCAAAGTATTCCTTTGCCCTGTTGGCTGTACGGGTAAATCCGTACATATTGTGTCCGAAAGCATTCTCAAACTGATGCCAACGAAGCAAATCGAAATAGCGTAGATTTTCCCATGCAAACTCCACACGACGCTCACGACGGAGCACTTTGCGCAATGCCGTCTGATCGGTTGTCGTGATGGACGGATAGTCGTTGGTTTGTGTACGGGTGGTGCCATAAGCACGGGCACGGACATCGTTGATGCAAGCAATGACAGTAGCGTCAATCTCCCCAGTTCAATCTTAGCTTCGGCATACATCAACAATACATCGGCATAACGCATGAGAATGACGGGGTTGTCGTTATACAAAGTAGTACGCCATGACTCTTGCGCGCCTTTGCGCAGGCAACAACCATTGTAAGCACAGTTGGAAGCATCCGAACCGCCTTTGGAATCTTTGTTTGTAATCATACGATTTTGTGTATAGTCCATTACTTCGAGTGCGTTTGGCGCAGGGTTCCACTCAATACCATAGATACGGCTGCCGGGAGCAGCAAATGTTTCCAGGCAACGGGGATCACGGTTGGCAAATGGATCGTGAGGATCAAAACCGCTGCCCGGTTCATCAATCGTCTTGCCATTCGTCATTTCGTAGACAGCAAGAAGTTCCCACGAAGGTTGCGCATTATGTGTACCGCCTGCCGAACGGGCAATAAAGGAACCGATAGCCTGTGTAGTAGGTTTACCGTTTTCATCCAATTCAAGGTCGCTTGAGTGAGCAACAGAGAAAATAACTTCTTTGCTTCCTCTTGTCTTGTCGCGGAAAAGTTCTCCATAATCAGGGGCCAAGTCATATACTTCCAGATCCATACAGTCTTGCGCAGCCTTTGCGGCAGTCCCGTAGTCGTGTTGATAGAGAGCGGTACGCGCCTTGTAAGCATAAGCCGTTCCTTTGTCCACACGGGTGGCGCCGCTATTATTATTTGCGGCCGGCAAATTTTCTGCGGCATAGTCATAATCTTCATAAATTTGTTTCAGAACGACAGCTTTGTCGGTACGCCCCATCTCAAATGCTTCCTCCGGGTAATCGAAGTCACGTAGAAAGGAACATCTCCCCAAAGAGTAATCAAACGTGAATAAGCAAATGCTCTGAAAAAACGGGCTTCGGCACGAAGCGTATTCAGTTCAGTGGTGGAATATTTGCCTTCAAGTTTGTCGAGCGCCTCAAAATCCGGTTGGCACGACTAATGTTCTTATACGTGTAACTCCAAACAGTCTTGATGTTAGGATTACTTGTAGAAGACGCATTCAGTGAACCTGCCGCAATGGTGTAAATGTTGGTTCGTTGCGCCCAGTCATCCGTATTACGGTCCAGCGTCCAACCTTCTTCTATAACAAAGAAGGTACTGCGATAAAAATCGTTCAACGAGATTCGAACTTCCTCCGGTGACGAGAACCAGTTTTCGCTGGATGCAGCTGAAGGAGGATTCAGATCGAGGTTCACACAAGAAGTTACAGATAGAAGAGCTATCATGCAAATCAATACATGTATTTTTTCATATTATGTAATTTTTCATACTCCATTAGAATTTGATATCCACTCCAAATGTATAAGTGCGTGTGATATAGGTAGAAGCGCCTGCTTCAGGGTCCCATCCGAAAGATAACTATCAAAGCAGTATGGATCATCGATATTGACGTACACCCGAAGTCCCTTGATTCCGACTTTAGAGACGATTTTTTTAGGAACTGTATAGCCAACGTTGATATTCTTTATACGCATATAGGCACTACTCTTGAGCCAGTAGTCCGACATTTTGTAGTGGTTGTATTCACCGCCCTGATGACTCAAACGGGGATAGCTGGCTGCCGCGTTCTGCTCTGCAGTATTATGTACACTCAATAATTACGGCTGCCATTGTCGTTCAGAAGGACTGACGGAGCCGGAAGCCATTGTCCCTGCATGGGGCGAATCATACTTTCGGTGAGGCGTGAAAGTTGTTTCCCGACACCATTGAAGAGTAAGGAGAAAGAGAGACCTTTCCAGCCCAAACTAATAGAACCTCCATATAGATAGTGTGGCAATGAGCTGCCAAGCACTACACGGTCATATGTCTCATTGATAATTCCATCAGGAGTGCCGTCCGGACCGCTGACATCTACATATTTCACATCACCCGGTTTGGTAGAAGCCGAAAGCAGAGCGCTTTCACTGACTTCCTCTGCGGTCTGGAATAAACCTGCAGTTTTATATCCATACCAGGAGTTATATTCTGCGCCTTCGGTAATAATGGTACCATCGCTGTTAAACTGCTGCTTGCCGTTAAGATTATCTATTATAGACTTGTAATCAGAGATATTAAAACTTACCGCATAACTTACATCTCCGATACGGTCAGACCAGCCAAGTTTCACTTCCCAACCGCGGGTATGCATTTTACCTACGTTCCTGTCAGGTGCCGAATAACCTGTAAACGACGGGATTGCCACTGACAAGAGCATATCTGTTGTCTTCTTATAATAATAGTCTGCGCTAAAGTCAAGACGATTGTTAAAGAAAGCGGCATCCACACCTATATCCCAGCTCTGTGTTTTCTCCCAATGGATATTCTCATACGCATAATCCTGTTGAGCGGCAGACATCGAAGATTGGGGCGTAGAACCTGCACTGTCATACATAATGGCATTATTGAACGAAATGTATGTCTGATAAGGATAATTTCCAATCCGCTCGTTACCGAGAGTACCGATAGAGGCACGGAACTTCAGATAGTTTATCGGGGTTATGTTTTGCATGAATTTCTCGTTAGAGATGACCCAACCCACCGATGCGGACGGGAAGAATCCCCAACGGTGATCCTTGTGAAAACGTGAAGATCCGTCTTCACGAGCATTGAGCTGGAGGTAGTAACGGCTGTCGTAATTATACATGACACGGCCAAAAAATGAACGGTATGCATTCTGATAAGAATTGCCGGCTACGGCAAGAGCATTCTTGTTCGCCAAATCAAGATAAGGGAAAGAAGACAAAGACATATCGTTTGTCGACCCCGACATCGTTTCATACGTATAACTATAATCTTCATAACCGACCATGGCATTGAAGTTATGTACCTTGCTGAAGGTCTTGTCGTATGTAGCGATGAATTGTTTCTCCAATGATTTGATGTTACGGCGTTCTTCACTTAGCGAATTGGAAGTATATCCTGAAACATATCCCAGCATAACATCGGTTTCGTATGCATCGTAAACAGGTATGGCTTTCTTCATCTCCTTGATCGAAACAGTTCCGACGGTAGGAGTCAGGTTGGCAGTAAGGGTCAAATCTTTTATGGGCTTATAGCTCAACGAGAATTTACCGGTCATTGTGTTGGATACGGTCTTCTTCTCTCCGCCTTCCAATAAGGCGGCAAGCGTATTGCTAAGACTGCCGTCTTTACCAGGACCAACACGGCCATCCGGATAAAGTCCCAAATAAATGGAAGGATACATATAAGCTGCACGAATCGGACTACCGGAAGTCGGGTCATTTTTCGTGGCATAACGTACCGAGAAATCGATAGAACCGGAGAGTTTATCACTAATCTTCAGATTATTACGCGAACGGATAGAGATTCTTTCGTGGTTTGAACCTTTATAGATAGCGTCGGCATTTTCGTAGGTAGCGGAAGTGTGGCTCTTGATTACCTTGTTGCCATACGTCATGGTCAAGTTGTGCTTATGGCGCATAGCAGTATTCGAAAGAATAGCGTCTTTCCAATCATAGATAGGATATTGAATGGGATCATACCTGTTGTTGGTAGCATAGTTGTCGATGTAGTCCTGTGAATAGTTGGCAAACTCGCCTCCCGCAGGATTACCGGCATCGTTCCACGACCATTCGTTGTACATTGTCATGTAGTGATAAGGGTCTGTCAGGAATTTCAGAAATTCAGTAGGAGAAGACAACGAAATCTCTCCATTATAACCGATCGAAAGCTGTCCCTCGGTTGCCTCCTTAGTCGTTATCAAGATAACACCGGCAGCAGCACGGGCACCATAGATGGCTGCAGAAGCTGCATCTTTAAGTACAGTAATCTGCTGTACGTCTTCGCTTGCTATATTGTCGAGGCTACTGACCATCATACCATCGACAAGGATAAGCGGACTCGAATCAGACATTGTTGTCACACCACGCACCTGAACCGTAGCACTTGCCCCCGGCATACTGCTCGAACGGGTAACCGTCAGTCCCGGAATCAGTCCTTGCAAAGATTGTGAAAGTTGAGACGTGCTCTGTTTCTCGATAAGCGAACTGTTGATTACACCGACCGCACCTGTAAGATCTTTCTTTTTTACAGATCCATAGCCGATAACAACTGTCTCTTCAAGTTGTACAGCATCCTCTTTAAGTTTTATATTTACTACACTCTTACCATCCCACACCACAGTCTCGGTCACATAACCAAGATAACGCAATTCTATTGTATGGCCTGATTCAGCGCCATTGAGCGCATACTTTCCCGACATATCGGAGGTAGTACCTTTGCATTGTCTTTATCGTGGATCACCACTCCGACAAGAGGACCATTGGCATCGCTAACGACACACCCTTCATTACATTCTGTGCAAAAGCCAGATTGATTTGCAGGAAACATGCCAATAACAGGCTTAATATTCTTTTTTCATACTATTTATTCTACGATTTCAAGCAATACATGTTGGTTATACTCGTTGATTGCCGCACCTGTTTCAGGGTTACTCGGATGTTGCGCTGAAAAACGTGTCTGGCCGCTTGCATGTGTCCAGTCAATATATTTTCCGGCATATCTGGCACCACTAAGACATAAACGGCCTGCCTGTCGAATCTTAACACAATCTCATCCATATCTTTAGTCGTGGTAAATATTCCTTCGGCAGGGATATATGCGCCATTGTTACTGCTATCGAGCAACATTCCCGCAAAGTTGTAGGTAATAGTCGCCGAGTAATTGATAGGTGCACCCGACAGTGTCTCTGTCGCACTTTCCTGAAGAGTCGAAGTCGGAAGAGCCGGTTTCCATTCTTCTCCATCCTTGAACTCGATCATCCAGTAGTTGGAACACATCGTTCCTAATTTGGTCACAAAATAGAAGTGTATCTTGGTATACTTAAGCAGGAATGGTCGTACCTTTCATATCCCCATAGACATACCAATAATCACCCGGAATAGCTCCTGATACATACGGGTCACCATTAGCACCCACGGCACGGCTGCATACGACTTTCTGCTCTACATAACCTGTCCGGTCACATGCCCAATACTCAATCTTACCACTTCCGGCACTCGGAGCAATATACTTGCCATTGGTTCCGGGAATACCGATTGTGCCTCATCATCAGCAAATGTTCCACTTGTGTTGGCAGTTAAACTATTCAAGTCCCAATCAGCCAAAATGCCCGAGAAAGCATCTTGTACAAGAGTATAGGTATAGTCTGTATCATCCTGGATGGTTACCGTTACTTTAATTGTCCTTTTTGGTAAATGTCTTGTTCTCCGGGAAAGTAAGTTTAATATCACATTCGCCTACCCCATTTGCAGGAGAAACGGTCACATCCGCATCTGTACACACAGCCTTCCACTCCTTATCGCCAAAGACTTTGAACGAAGATTCTGTTGTAGTTGCGTCAATCGATTCGGTGATAGGACTGATACCTTTCGGAACAATCATCTTTTGGGTAATAACCAGCTTTAGAGGAGTTACATCATCGCCAATGAAACGAATGGCACCGACACGTGAACTAGTCGACGAATTTTCAGAGACTTTGATTGTAAATTTAGTAATCTCACCTTGTGTCTCATGCGAATCAACAACTGCCCAATGGCTATCGCTTCCATCGGTCTGACAATCGTTATTGACTCTGTAATAGACATTAGATGAAAGGTCAACAGTGAAAAGTCCACCTTCTGCTTCTACATCAAGTGTCTTTGTCGCGAGTGTCATATACGGATCATCCGAGTTATGACAAGATGCAAAAAGCACAAGCGACACACTTGCAAACAATAACATCTTTAGATTCATTTGATTAGTATTTAGGGTTATTAATAATTGACTAGCTAGACATTTTCAGACGTCTTGCATATATAATTCTGTATATCACATAAGCAAGTATCATGGCAATCATCAGTACGATACTTCCTATCACAATTCCCTTTGACCGCAAGAGTCTTCGGATCGCCAGCAATAAGCAGACCTATCAGTAAGAGCGCAACGACACCAATGGTAATACAGAAGCAGTTAACAGCCAAATGCGAATAGATTAATACCGCTTTTTTCTCCTTTAATGTCGGTTCGCGATCGGCTTCAGGATCAGTATATTCACAAATGGCTTGATAACCATTATCTTCATACTTTTTACGTGCCGACCAAACTTCCATGATTGCAAGGATAAGTACAGGAAGTACACAACCGGCAACTGGGACTCTATAAGGCTTGGACTAATAACGGAGGCGGGAATTATGACGCGAGCCATAATACCAACGAGCCAGGTAAGAATCATTGCAGAAATAAGTTGGTTGCCTGTCAGCCGCTTCGAGAACAGTCCCCATATTGACGGAATGTATAAAGGACACATCACCATAGTAAGAAGAGTTACTACCACCTTTTCGGCACCTCCGGCAAACGGGATGAGCATTGACAAAGCGATAATCACAAGCCCAAAGACAAATGTGAAGAGACGTCCTACCTTGATACGCTTTTTTCTCATCTGCCTGACGGTTTTTCTCTTTGTGTCCCCAAATATCATAAGTATATACATTGGCATATACATTCAAAATGCCCGAAACATTACTCAATGTAGCCGATAACATCGCTGCCAACATCATACCGACCATTCCTTTCATGAGCACGAGTTTGCTCATATTCACATAAGCGTGTTCGCCGTTGAAAGTCATTGTGGTTGCATCCAAATCAAGCGCAAGTCCAGGTTCCATCACACGATAAATCATGGTAGGAAGATACCAGATAAAGAGGAGTGACGAGATAAAGAATTCCGATTAAATAAGTACTCTTTTTGCGTCTCTTGTAGTAGGCACGCTTATGTATCGCTGTACAAACGGCCAGTCACCGCCAATCATAGACACATTGAGAAATATCCACAGTAAAAAGCCACCCCCATGTATAGGTCGGAGATGTGCCCGAGAAGAATCGGTATCTCACTGGCCTTATCGATAAATGCACTTACGCCTCCTACCGCGTTAAATGAAAGAGGTATCATAAATACAACCACGGCCAGAAGTACTCCGAACTGAATTACATCAGTCATTAGTACCGCAAGAAATCCTCCGGCAATGGTGTATCCAAGAGCGATGGCACCAAGAATAAGAAGCGCCCACCAAATACTTAGGTAACCCATCGGTGAATCGCCCATCATACCCGTACTTGCAAAAATACTGCCACCATCGACTTTGATTAATGCACACATCACAACCGCTACCGCATACAGAGACACTGCCGTATGTACCGCACGGGCTATAATTCCTGAAATCGTGTAAAAACTTACCGTACGGTGTCCGAACCGGATGGTAAGGAACTCCCCCGGCGATTTGATACGTAGCTCCCGCCATTTGCCCGAGATCCATTTACCGCCAATAAACGATGCTACGCCAAGACAAAGTGCAACAACTACCGCAACAAGTCCCGATTTATAAGCAACGCCTCCCCAAACGACAAAGGTACTTGCCGAGAAGATAGTCATGTAGGAAGAGACTCCCGACAGCCACCACGAAGAATTTCGCCCGGCAATAAACATATCTTCGAGTTTTTAATTTTCCGGGACATCACAACACTCACGGCAATCAGTCCGAGAAAGTAGAGTAAAAATAATAATATAATCTAACTGTTCCATATTCTGGTTCTTCTTTATATAATTGCTCCAAGTTTCTTCAATTCCTCTATGAGATTGTGAATATCAGCCTTTTGTACGGTCACACCTGCCTTTATACATTGTGCGGCTGCTACTCCTGCGGCTTGTCCTACCCCCATACAACTTGCCTGAACGCGAAGTGACGCAAAGGAAGTCTTATCAGCACTAATACAGCGTCCCGCTACGAGCAGATTCGGGAAATCTTCAGCTATAAGAGCACGATAAGGTACATACGCCGCTTTTTTAAGGAAAGTTACGCTCTGTTCCGCACCTGCTGCCACATGGATATCTATAGGATGTGCGCCGCGTGATATGCTATCAGGATATTTATAAGCATTCACATATTCTTCTGCTGTAATGGTATGTACACCTTTGATACGACGTGTCTCACGAATCTAAGCATGTACGGCGACGGTCGTCACATAACTGTTTTTAAACTCTTCAAAGTTCTCTTTAAAGATTCGTGCTATTTTAAATACGTCTTCCCGTAAGCGACATTCCGCTGCGGTAAAATTTCTATTATCGATGGCATTTCCTGCAGTACGGGTCATATTAACCGTTACTTCGCCCGGACGAAGAGTGGTGCAAAACCAAGGACCTCCGAATTCGGGGGATGCCAAGCTTCTCTTTCATTGCTAGAAGTTTCTCACGAACTGCAATGCAATGACAATTCTGCCCTTGTTTATTATGGTGCATGGCATCGATTATCATGGGCGAATCTGTATCCACACCGCCTAATATAAAATAGGTGGAAAGAGGTTGCAGCGGTTTACAATCATCTGTTTGCATCGGAACACCCGCCATAGCGGCAAGGTCACCATCCCCAGTGCAGTCGATATACATATCGGCACTTATGGCCTCTGTCCCATTCTTATTCTCAAAGAGGATACAGGATATTTGCCGTCTTTTGCCTGGCAACCGCTTAAGTAAGAGTGCATATACATATCCACGCCGGCTTCCAGCATCATTTGCTGGCATAAAAGTTTGTAAAGCTCCGGATCAAAAGCTACATTGCCAAGAGGTTTCTCAATGATACAGCCTCCCATCTTCTCCAGCCGTTCGATAAATTCCCATGGAATACCGCCTATCACCTTTTCATTATTATAGGTGAAAACACTCAAAGGAGTAACAAGCCCCATTGTAGCCATTCCACCTAAAAAACCATATTGTTCCACAACAGCAGTTTTCGCACCACTGCGAGCAGCCGCAATGGCCGCAATGAAACCAGCTGGTCCGCCACCGCAGACAACTACATCGTAGTTGCCCACAATTGGAACCCGTTTCGAAATTTCTATACTTCGTACTTTCTTGTCCATGACCGTTTTTTATCCTTTAATTATTACCAATTCAAATAGATGGTAAACTTTGATGTGCTTTCGACCGCACTTATAAGAAAAAGAGGTGTGTTTTCATAGTTCTTTTTCTTTAGTTCGACATCATGTTGATGTAGCAAAGATAAAGAACAAGAGCTTGAAAAAAAGTTTTTTCCTAACTCTTTTGCCTGCAAACGATTGCGGGAACGTTCCCAAAATCTGCAAACGTTACAAAAGCATTACACAAAGGCAAATGGGATTCGTATTTTTACTCCAATATTAGGATTTATTGTTTGAAATCAATATCTTTGCTTTTGATTTAAACAATCATTCAGCATGAAGTATATAACCATAAAAAGACATCGCTCGACATTTGTCAATATCCGTCTCCACTGTATCTCGTGCATTGGGAGATGACAAGAATATCCGTAAAGAAACGAAAGAAAAGGTGATAGAAGCAGCTAAAAGATTGGGATATAGACCAAACCCTGTAGCAATCAACCTTAAATACGGACATACCAATACCGTGGGGGTGATCGTTCCTGAAATGGTTACGCCGTTTGCTTCACGAGTAATAAACGGCATACAAGAAGTGCTTCACACCAAAAAATATAAAGGTGATTATTGCAGAGTCGGGAGGAGATCCGGAAAAAGAAAAAGAGAACCTGCAACTGATGGAAGGATTCATGGTGGATGGCATCATCATCTGTCTTTGCAGTTATATAAAAGGAATAAGGAGGAATATGCTCGTTTACAGCAAGCGGGAATGCCTATGGTGTTCTATGATCGTATTCCCTATGGACTTGAAGTTCCGCAAGTAATAGTGGACGATTATATGAAGTCATTCTTTCTCGTAGAAAGTCTGATCCGAAGCGGACGCAAACAGATTGTTCATATACAGGGACCGGACGATATTTACAACTCCATAGAACGTGTCAGAGGATACAAAAGACGCTTTGGCTAAATTCGGGATTCCTTTTTGATAAGAATAATATGCTGATAAAAACCGGTATGACTTTTGAAGAAGGGAAAAAAGCAGCGGATATATTAGTGGAAAGAAATATTCCTTTCAATGCTATTTTCGCTTTTTACGGAAACATTGGCTATTGGAGCTATGAACAGATTGAGGGAACTTGGAAAAAAAATACCCGAAGAAATCGCCGTAGCCAGTTTTCAGGAACTGAACTTTCCAACATAGTCTATCCCAAATTGACTACAGTAGAACCGCCTTTGTACCAGATGGGGAAAAAAAGCTGCCGAACTTGAAGCCAGACTGCGGCATTTAATCTATCTGCATGATGAATTAAAACGCGAAAATGCTGAACTTAAGCAACTTCTTGAAGCCAAAGAGGAGGAATACGGGAAGGTACAAGCTGAATACCGGGAACTGGAACTTAACTACACGAACCTAAAAACAGCTACGACAATCAGCCTTAACGGCAGTGACGTGAAAGAGACGAAACTGCGATTGTCCAAATTAGTGCGTGAAGTCGATAAATGCATCGCTTTGTTGAATGAATAAAGAGAAAGAGGATGTATGAACGATAAGATAAAGATAAACCTGCAAATGGCAGGAGCAGCCTATCCTCTCACATCAACCGCGAGGATGAGGAAATAGTAAGGGAAGCTGCCAAGCAGGTAAATATCCGGATTAATGCGTATCGGGAGCATTATCAGAACATGTCTTCAGAGAGGATTATAGCCATGGTGGCTTATCAATTTGCTTTGGAGACCCTTCAGTTGAAAGACCGTAATGATACTGAGCCCTATACAGCCAAGATAAAGGAACTGACGGAAGTATTGGAAGCTTATTTCAAGGAACAATAAGCTGCAATCCCTCCGTCGGGTCGGTAAAAGAGAGAAATTCGCGCACTGTACAAAAGTTTGCCCTTCATCAAAGCAAGCTTTTATGCAGTGCTTTTTTATTTATATACTAAAAACAAATTAATAAAATGACAGTAGTTACAATAGTAGTATCCATTGCCTGTTTCATCGTTGGAGGGTTTGCTCGTACTTGTTCTTCAAGCACGGGCTGAAAAACAAATACGACGGTATCCTGAGAGATGCGGAAGCGGAAGCAGAAGTGATTAAGAAGAACAAGTTGCTGGAAGTAAAGGAAAAATTCCTGAACAAGAAAGCCGATTTGGAGAAAGAAGTATCGCTCCGTAACCAAAAGATACAGCAAGCAGAAAACAAGCTGAAACAACGTGAACTGGTGCTGAACCAACGCCAGGAGGAAATCCAGCGCAAGAAAACTGGAAGCAGAAGCGGTAAAAGAGAACCTGGAAGCCCAATTGGCCATCGTTGACAAGAAGAAAGAGGAACTGGAGCACATGCAACGCCAGGAAATAGAAAAGCTGGAAGCCATCTCAGGACTTTCTGCCGAAGAAGCCAAAGAGCGTATGGTAGAATCCTTGAAGGAAGAAGCCAAGACACAAGCGCAGTCCTATATCAATGATATTATGGATGATGCCAAGCTGACAGCAAGTAAAGAGGCCAAGCGCATCGTCATACAGAGCATCCAGCGTGTGGCTACGGAAACAGCCATTGAAAATTCCGTTACTGTATTCCACATCGAATCGGACGAAATCAAGGACGTATCATTGGTCGTGAGGGCCGTAATATCCGTGCGCTGGAAGCTGCCACCGGTGTGGAAATCGTGGTGGATGACACTCCGGAAGCTATCGTATTATCAGCTTTCGACCCTGTTCGCCGTGAGATTGCCACGCCTGGCGCTGCACCAGCTAGTAACAGACGGACGTATCCACCCAGCACGTATCGAGGAAGTAGTTGCCAAAGTACGCAAGCAAGTAGAAGAGGAAATCATCGAAACCGGTAAACGCACCACCATAGACCTGGGTATCCATGGCCTGCATCCGGAACTTATCCGTATCATCGGTAAGATGAAATACCGTTCTTCCTACGGCCAGAACCTTGTTGCAACATGCCCGCGAGACAGCCAATCTCTGCGCTGTGATGGCATCCGAACTTGGACTCAATCCCAAGAAGGCAAAACGTGCCGGACTGCTGCACGACATCGGTAAAGTACCCGATGAGGAACCGGAATTGCCGCACGCACTCTACGGTATGAAGCTGGCAGAGAAATTCAAGGAAAAGCCGGATATCTGCAATGCCATCGGCGCCTCACCATGACGAAGTGGAGATGACCAGCCTGCTGGCTCCCATCGTACAAGTATGCGATGCCATCTCCGGAGCACGTCCGGGAGCACGCCGCGAAATCGTAGAGGCTTACATCAAACGCTTGAACGACCTCGAACAGCTGGCTATGTCCTATCCTGGCGTAACGAAGACATATGCTATCCAGGCAGGACGCGAGTTACGCGTAATCGTCGGTGCAGACAAGATTGACGCACGCATTGCCGCAGAAACCGGAATCAACGAGTTTCATTTCTCGGCACGTGAAAGTATTCAGAGCGAAATGATATTCAAAAATGAAGCCATCTCCATGGGAGGTACGGTACACATCAATGAATACGAACGGAATGTGACTTCCGTGCGAAGAGTGAAAGAGACGATCGAAACTTTACACAAAAGAATATAGGTGACTGTTTATCTCCACTATATAATAAGAAATGATAATCATTCTTTTCCGAAAAAACGCATTAAGGGCAAGAATTAACGATTATTGTATACCTCCTCTTTTCTATAACCCATGTACAACTTTCATCAATTGCTCACCCAAACCGATTGTATATCCTTGAGAAACAAAGACTACCCTATTAAATGTATCTGCAATAATAAACACTGGCAGAATAGAATTGTTCAAATTCATAGCCTGCACTATTTCTTTGCGGATGCTGTCATCGACATCAATACCGTAGGTGATGGTAGACGGAAGTCCTTTAAATTCGTCGGCATTAAATTTCTTGTATTGTTCTTCCGAAGGGAAAAGAAAGACCATCTTACGCCCCCATTGTTCGAAGTCATTGCCCAAAGCGGCTATATCTCTTAGCGCATGATTGGTAGGTTCCTGCCCTACTCCAAGAACAGCTACTACAAAATAGCCACGTCCACAGGTTTGCAGGATACTCCGCTGTTCAGTGCTGTCAGTACCGGACGATAGGTCGCTTCCGAATTAAAATTGCCGATCACTTGCACCTGATCTTTGCTTTCACGCATCACAAGGTCAACGGTGGTTGTCTTACCGGGTTCTATAATGTAAAAAATGTACTGTTGGAAAGCACCGCGCCACTTGCCAACCGAGTTCCGGTCACCATCATATAATAGCCTTCATCAAGTCTCTCCCATATTTTAATAAATTACGCCAGGTAGTTCCATCCCCCATATCCGTCTCTCCTTCGTCATAATTAAGCAACTGGAATGTGCCGTTTTTAAACTTGGAAAGAGTGAAATGCGAATAATATTTAGGATCTTCCACAGAACGGATAGGCGTGTAAGTCGCTTGTAACACTCCCTTTCGAGACTGTGCAGCTTCTGCCGTATCGAAGTTGACATCTTCCTTTGCAAATTCTTCATTTAGAATCTGCACCTTTCCGGTCACTTCATCAATCAGGCAGCGGACGCCCATCCCATGCTCCGGTAAGCTGCCACAAAAAATATATCACGCGACTTTTCATCAGCCACCCGTGCTTTCCATACTCCCATCGGAGAGATAGGAATCTGTTGGGAATTCAGTTCATTATTGATTTTAATCTCTTTTCTGCACCATTCTATTAATACTTTGGGATCACGTTTCATGCTATCGGGCACAGACTGGTACACTGTTTTTTCAATGGCTTCAGCGAAGTACCTTTTTATAAGGAGTCAACATTTCATTAGCTATACGAGGAGGATTGAGGTACATTCTTTTAAATAAATCAGTCTCTATCTTCTCCCAATCCGAGATATTAGTCAGCAGATGATCATTCAATACATCCAGAGTTACATCGCGGAGATCTTTAGCCGAAAGACTCTCTAATATCCATATAGCCCGTATTTCTTCCCATGAAACAGCGTCTTTCTCTTTTCGGATAGCTGAAAGAAGTCTTTCAAGGTTTGGTGGTTTCCTCGCGAAGCAACCAGGAAGTTTACCATTTTTCTTTCTTTTCCGGTTGTAAGGTATTTCCATATAGTTGATCTATCCACTCTTTGGCCTGTTTTTCCGTCATCATTGTTGCTACATACGCATTGCGGATTGAATCTTCCTGCGCCATCCGTCCGATCATTTTCCGCCCGTTGTTCGGGAGTGACTTCGGGAATATTCGCTCCTTCCACCGGAGGTACAAGATCCATTGGCAAGGAATAGGCTTCACCTTCTTTCCTATTTAAAGAGAGTTGCAATGCATCATCTTTTCCAAATGAGATTTTGGCATAACCAAATTGTCCGTTGCGGATGCCCAAACCAACATATCCGGGCCGGCAGTCAGGCTGGCTTTCCCCTCTGCATCTGTATATTTCGTGGCTACTGTATAAAACTCCGCATAATTGTATATCTTAAATTCGACTTTGGCATCTGCTACCGGTTGACCGTCGGCATCCGTCACCGTTACGATAGCTTTGGCAGTAGGCGCATAATTATCAATCACATTGATTTCCGTATAATTCGGCGTCTCAAGCATAATCTCTTCCGGACCGTTGTATCGTCCGAATACCTTTGTATGCATCAACATACCACGACTGGCAGGGGCATTAAACCAACCCAGGTTCAAAACCGGTTCCGGTTCACAAGCTCCAAAGAAGTACCAATGTCCATCCGCCCATGCTTCCACCCAAGCATGGATTGTCATCCGTATGCGCCCAGCGGGGCGTATACACTTGCCGTGCCGGAATACCGACTGCCCGGAGCGCAGCCACCGTAAATGTAGACTCTTCGCCACAACGTCCATACGCTGTTTTGACAGATGCCAATGGTGAGCTGGTGCGCGCATCACTCGGACGATAGACCACTTTCTCGTGACACCAGTGGTTCACTTCCAATATCGCGTCTTTCATCGGCAGTCCCTTCACCCTGTCTTTTAGTTCACCATAAACACACGACGGGAATCATCCAGATTCTCGTTATTCACCCGGATCGGCAGAACAAAATGACGGAACACTTCATCGGGAATCTCTTTGCCCCAAGGCATCTCGTCACGTGTCTGCTTCGACAGCCGGACATTCTCCAAATAATAATCTCCCGGATAGTCCGTCACATCCCCTATCGGCATATAAGCGTAGAGAAACATCAATGCTTCGCGCTCGTACACTGACAGAGCGGAATCACCAAAGATCGCAAATAAATCTCCATGAGGAAGTGCCTGTTTTTTTCTGCTCAAAGTCTTGAGCTACTTGATTCTGGTAGGATTCTTCTTTGAGGAAGTGAGCATTGTTACAAGCAAACAGTACAATCGACAAAATCAGGACGCACAAAAGATGGGTGAATGTTTTCATATAAGTGTTTGGTTTATTCTATTAATAAGGTTGCTGACTGACAAAAATAGAAGAATATTTTCTGAATACCTAGATAAGTACATAAAAATGTGATAGATAAGAATAATATTGTCATTGATGGGAAAATCCGGGAATTTTGTAACAGGTTTGTAATATCGACCGTGTTCGAACCCTTATAAAAAGAAAATTCAAAAGAAAAAGAAGATTTTTATGTTTTACAGCATATAATTCGAAAACAATTTGTATCTTTGCAGTGTTATTAGAGAAAACAAGATGTAAAACCGCTCTTCAAAACGTGGAGGGCAAAAAAAGAGGAAACAAATTATGAAAAAGAATGCAAATGAAAAAATTATGATGTTACAGTACCGTATTAAACGCTATCAAGCAATGGGAAATGGTGCCATGTGCCAAACATTAAACGGTAAACTTCAAAAACTGCTGTCACAGCAGGTTGCCATGTAAATAAACACACTAATTATAATAAATAGAGCGAGGAACTTTCGAGTATATTCGCTTTTTTTATACATTTGCAGAAGAAAGATAATAAAACACATTATGAAAAAGCTATTTATGTCGGTTGCGCTCCTCTTATTGGTCGTAACCTCTTTTGCACAAACACCTGGTTATGAGTTCACAACCATTGTATGTCTCACCAAGCAACGCCTGTTAAAGATCAGGGTTCCACAGGAACCTGCTGGTGCTTTGCCACCGCTTCTTTCATGGAGTCGGAACTGCTCCGAATGGGGAAAAGGAGAATATGATCTCTCGGAAATGTTTATCGTCCGCCAAAAGTACATGAATCAGATGGAGGACAATTATCTCCGTCGTGGTAAAGGAAGTATCGGTGAAGGAAGTTTGGCACACACTTTCAAAAAAACGCTTATAAGAAAGCGGGAATCGTTCCGGAAGAAGTGTACACCGGATTGCTAGGCGATAAGAAAGACCACAATCACGGAGCATTATCACGCTACCTCAAAGCATTAGTAGACGCAAATATTGAATCTAAAAAGCGTACTCCGCAATTTGATGCGCTTATTAATAATCTGTTCGATATTTATCTGGGTAAGTTTCCCTGAAAAGTTCACTTATAAAGGAAAAGAATATACTCCTCAATCTTTCACAGAAAGTCTGGGATTGAATATGGATGATTACGTTGAAGCTGACTAGTTTCACTCACAAGCCTTATTATGAGACATTCTCACCTGAAGTTCCCGACAACTGGGAAAACCAGCCGATGTATAATCTTCCGTTGGACGAACTGATCGAGGCTATCGACTATGCACTGAACAAAGGATATACCGTATGTTGGGACGGTGACGTAAGCGAACAGGGTTTCTCTTTCAAGAACGGAATCGCCATCAATCCGCAAGTGGAGGATGTGAAAGATTACTCGACTACCGACCGTGCCCGTTTTGAGAAAATGCCTAAATACGAACGAATGGACGAAGTGTTCAAGTTTGAGCATCCTTATCCGGAAATCAACGTAACACCGGAAATCCGTCAGGATGGTTACGAGAAGTTTGTGACAACTGACGACCACTTGATGCACATCACCGGCATTGTAAAAGATCAGAATGGTACTAAATATTATATCACCAAGAATTCCTGGGGAGCGGAAAGCAACAAATCCGGAGGTTATCTGAATATGTCTGAAAGCTATGTACGTGCTAAAACAATCTGTGTGATGGTACACAAAGATTCTCTGCCTAAGGAACTGAAGAAGAAACTCGGTATTCAATAAATCGCATGAAATCAGTCCCGAAGGGAGATTGACTGTTTCATACATTTATTTATTCGGAACTCTCCATTATATTCATATAACAAAAAAATAGGGCAACGAAGTATCACTACTTCACTGCCCTATTTTTTTGTTAACCTACTATATTAAATCCTTTGCTCTTTATTTCTTTTTCAATGTCACGTCGCTGATTTCTACAACGCCGCCTTTATTCTGGGAAAGAATAGCCACATAACAATCTTTCAGAATAGCAGCATCATCGTCAGTATCAGACACTTCCAAGTTAGCATTTGCTTTCTTGCTGCTAATAGCATTTACCACTTGCCCCATATCATAGTAAACCACTACTTTAGTCCATTTACCGGCCTCTTTAATTTTAAAATTGTACTGTGCGCCCGAAGCATTCGGTTGAGCATCCGCGTCATAGTCTCTACGCATGAAGAAAGTAGTATTGTACTTACTATTATCATTCTTTTCCTCATTGGTCTGTTTGATGTATACACTGACCGGAGTTCCTGCTTCTTTAGCCTTTGCATAGAAAGTAAGAACATAGATACCTTTGTCCAAACCATCGGTAATACGTTGTCCCAGGAAAGCTTTATACCAAGAGAGATTCTTTTCGGCACCGGAGTTATCCAATTTCATTGCATTCGGATATTTGGCATCTCCTGTTTCTTCCCAGGCAATAGTAGTTACTCCGTCAGCTTCATTATTCATGATAAACCACTCTCCTGCGGTAGCTTTGTTGGCATTAGTCACTTTAGTCTTCACTTCAGTGGCGAATTTTTCGTTTTTTATCAGGTTCTGCGCACTTACGCTTACTCCTGCAAGGACCAAAAACCCGGCAAATAATACTTTTTTCATCTTACTGTGATTTAATTGTTTATACTTTATTTTTTCTAGCTTTAAAAATCTATTTCATCCTACTTCACTTGTTGAATAACAAATCCATATTTACCAGTCACTTTCTTTTCTTCAGTCTTTAGTGTGATGCGGTAAATCTCTTTGCCCCATACGTTAGACAGGCGCGGATCATCCAGTTTGATTGTTTCCAGTTCGGCCTTAAACTGTGGTGGATAGTTCATTTCCACCTTTTGTCCCTTTACTTCGATGCGGATTTTTCCGGCTGACGGGAAAGTCACATTGCCCCAAGTTAAAAAGTTCATTTGATTAGGAGCAATAGCCTCATCCAACGTATAAAGATCACCAATAATGAGTTTTTTATCATCAAGAGCATAAGAGCGAACCCAGCTTTTCACTTTCGCTTCTGCCGGATAAGCAGTAGCTATATCCGTAGAGAACATCCGTTTCTTCTCATTGCAAACGGTATTGGTAGCTTTATACTCCTGCCCGAATTTCTGCGGTACTCCGTTAATCATCGGCAAGTTATGATAGTTGCTCTGCATGGTCCAGATGGTATAGCGGTCCTTGCCGAACGTCTGTTTGGTATATGTACCTACACCGGCATCAATAATCACAGGAATTGTATTTACATATAAAGAAAAGGTTCCTACATCGTTGTGGTTATGGCTTTCGTTATTAAATCCGCCTTTAGCGGCAACAAACATACCGTTCTTGTTCTTCATATAGCAGAATTCCGTCTCGGGATACCAGGTTACATCCGGCATATCATGTTTCGGAGTTGCTTTTGCCAGCTCATTACAGCAAAGTAGAGATTGAAGCGAACGAAAAGCGTCGTTGCCCATGGTAGCATACGGTTTTCTTCCTTTCAACAGGTATGCGGCAAAATGCATCATTTCATCGCTGTTTACAGCTTTACCGAAGCGATAGATTAACAAAGGATCGCCCCCGCCTTGTGCCGATGCATCAGCAAAATTCACCACCCAACCATTGCCTACGTATGAGCGGGACATATATTCTCCCATCCGGCGAATCATCGGTTCATTGAACAGAGACAGTTTACCGCCTGTGCCATCAGAGAGTATCTGCAAATAGTCATAGAGCTTTCCGGCGGCATGTCCCCAGTAAGAGGTTCCCTCCTCACAGGCACCATCGGATTTCACGAAGTTGATAAACTTATCGACTGACTGCATGGAGCGATAAACAGCTTTCGCCAACTTATCCTTATTGTTCTCCATCAGTAAGAAACATTGCAGGGCATTGGAGTTACACCAGGGATTCCAGTTATTGATGATTTCTCCCGGTTTCCAGTTAAAAGCCATCCACCACATTTCGTCGTCGTTCATATACGGATCGAGAATACGTTCTTTAATTGCTTTACGCATTTGCAAGGATACCACAGGATTGATTTTGTCGAATGGTTTACGGAAGAAATAGTGTACCCAGGCCATTAAAGCTCCGTATCCGCCTGAACCGAGGTCGATAATCTGTTCGCGGAAGTCGGGAAGTGAACGTTTGCTACTCTGGCGGGGCAAGTGTGCGGATAGAACCCATGAATTCATTTCACAGCTCATATATGCTCCGTTCAGTAATTGGTCGATAAAACGTCCTTTCCCTTCGGCCAGTTCGGCGAGCATCAAGGCGTTAAGTGCTTGGCGGTTGGCGTCATAAGGAACTTCCATTATTTTACGGTTACCGCTACGTTCGTATTCCAGATAAGCGGTGGCAGGTATCAGTTGCCATTTATAGTCGAGGAGTTTTTCACCGGCTTCGATGAGGCGTTGCTTATTGGGGCCCATCAAAGAATCCCAGGCGGCACGATCTGTATAAGCAGGATAAGGCACCCATGCTTGTTTCATTATTAACACGTTTTTTAACGTAGTTTCGTCTGCCGCTTTTTGCAGCATATTGCGTTCGGTGTAAGCGTTTGCCTTGAAAGAGAAACTTCCCTAAAGCTGCTAGTAAAAAACACAAAATAAATGTTTCATTCGATTCATGGTATTTTCATTCATTTAAGTATTGCAAAGATAACGTATCTGAAGTAAAAAATGAGGTGAGTAAATCATACGAACCTGATGACAAAAAAGTACAGACGGCAAAAATAGTACTCTTAATTGCTATATTTTAGGCTTTTAAGTCATTATAAGAACAAATTAAGTCATTGTAGAAACAATATCAAGTCACTATAAAAACAAATTTAAGTCACACGGAAACCGGGTTTTCATTTCGGAAAAACAAAGATGCAGTTTTAGAAAACAGAGGCTCCCTTTGGAGAAAATAGAGATTCTATTTATTCCAAACAGAGGCTCTGTTTAAGTCAAATAAAGGCTCTATTTTATTTCAAATAGAGTATCTGTTTTACTTCAGACAAAGTATCTGTTTGGATATTCTATCCTCTTTCTTTTTTTCATTCTTTGATTCTCTTCTTTTTCATCCCTTATTCTTTCCTCTTCATCCCTCTATTTCTTCCCCTTCGCCTTCAATCCCAATCGCTAAATTCAAAGCTCAACTGTTCCCAAACACCGTGTTGTTCATCGGCTTCCTCTTTTGGATTGGAGACGGAAAGCCCGATGAGCCGGATTGGATGTTGCTCAAATTCGACGCTTTTAAGCAATTCTTTTGCAAGTGGGAGTACCCGGTCTAAGGTGGTGAGTTCCTGCGATTGAGTAAGGCTTCGGGTTATCTGGCTAAAATCATGAAACTTGATTTTCAGAGTAAGCGTGTTGCCTTTGAAGTCTTTTCGCTGAAGACGTTCAATCAGCTCTACTGCTACATGGTATAGTTCGATAATGACCGATGAACGGGCTGAAATATCACGTTCCAATGTACGTTCGCAGCCAATGGATTTACGGATACGAATTGCTTCGACAGGGCGTTCGTCAATTCCTCGTGAACACTCATAATACAGTGCGCCGGCTTTCCCGAAATGGGCTGTCAGCATTTCAAGAGAGCATTTCCGTAGTTGAAGTCCATTGTGGATGCCAAGTAAATGCATCTTCCTTGCAGTCACCGGACCTACTCCCCAAAAAGATTCGATGGGAAGATGGGCGATGAAATCCAATGCTTGGTCGGGATGTATTGTACATAATCCGTCGGGTTTGCGGTAATCCGATGCTATTTTGGCTAGAAACTTGTTATAAGAAACTCCGGCAGACGCAACAAGGTTGAGCTGCTCCCGAATCTTCTGCTTTATTTCCTTTGCTATATCCACAGCCAGGGAAATATCTTTTTTATTTTCTGTTACATCCAGAAAAGCTTCATCCAGAGACAGAGGTTCTATAATATCCGTATATTCGTGGAAAATCTCATGTATCTGACGGGAAACGGATTTATAAACATCCATCCTGCCAGGTACAAAAATGAGTTGGGGACAAAGTCGCTTCGCCTTTTGCGAAGCCATAGCGGAACGGACACCATAACGCCGGGCTTCATAGCTGGCAGCAGCCACAACTCCCCTCTCCTCTGCATGACCTACCGCCAAAGGCTTGCCACGAAGTTCAGGATTATCACGCTGCTCTACGGAGGCGTAGAATGCGTCCATATCGATGTGTATAATCTTTCTCTGCGTCATTGTTTAGGATTAGCAGAGCAAACTTACTATAAATTCCCGAATAATTCCTGTTTATCGGTTCAAGAAATAATATGCTTATGATTTTTATAGAGATAAGTCAAAAAAACATTCAATATCTCGTCAAAGACAGTTCTTATAATATTATATTTGCATATCGTCTATTCAAAATATAGAGGTAGTTAATAAGTTTGTGCCATCATACAACTCTTTAAGATTATGAAAAACACATTATTTTGCTTATTCATATTTTGCAGTGTTTCCACATTCGCTCAAAATGGAATCACTTTTAAGGTCGAAAAGCTTTCAAAGCCTGAAGAATTACTTCATATACACTCCCCGAATGAAATTTACGAAAGTCTTATATTATCAGATATGAACATAGAGCCTTATGAGATAAAAGAGAAGAATATCAAGGTTCCTTATCATATCATTGCAAAGAGCGAATCTCCCGACAGTCTCGTTTCTTTTGGCCCTAATTTTTTTTCAATGGTATGTATCAGGCTTATGCGGATCACAGGCCATTCGTATTGTCCCCAGACATGATTTGGCTATTAATCAGCCAGGGATTTGCACGGCATATCAATGCCAATCAGGAATCTATGAGAAATGAGCTTGTTGATTTCTCCGGCAAACTATCCTTAATTGTAAGAGAAGACAAAAAGCTGGAAGACCCTACTCTTTCGTGGAAGAAAATCTTTCCGCAATTTACAGAACAAATATCCCAATACGCCGGTAATCATCTGACCGAACTGCTCACTTGCAATTTTTCAACGACTACCTCTTTAGAGAAAGTTGCTTCCGAAATAACAATCATGGAAGCTGTAAAACCTTACTTTGAGTTTATCATCATACGCATTGTCTGTGGAATACCTGAAATAACTCTCGAAGGAACACCGGAGGACTGGGAAAAACTACTGCACAAAGCCAGAGGGTTGAAAGAATACAAACTCGATTGGTGGATTTCAGAACTGGAACCTCTTTTGGAAGAATTTGTCAAAGCATCTAAAGGAGAAGTCAATAAGGACTTTTGGCGCAACATGTTTAAATATCATTCACAGAAACGATACGGAGCTCCGAATATTATCGATGGATGGATCGTGAAGTTTTTCCCTTATGATAAGGAAGGGAAAAGAAATAATCTGAAACAGCTGGAAGGCAAAAATTGTCTCCCTGATGAGATAGTGAAGGTAGATGTAAAGTATCAGGAAGTATATGGCGACGCTATCAAAGAAACTCCATTAGAATTTTGGGCAGGTTTCATTGGATTAGAGCAAAACAGCAAGACTTTTGCTCTGCGACCGCAAATTGGTTGGATGGTCAGGAAGAAAGACGTTAATAAGGAGGGATTAAAAAGTAAATTAAGTGCTGATGCTCAAAAGGATGGTTGGGGAAGCGGCATCAATATCAGAGTAAAAGAATTTCCGGCTGTACTGTTGGAGCTCAAAGAAATAAAAAGGTTGGATATCCAATTTATCGATACAATCAATATACCGGACGAAATATCAAAGATAAAAATCGGATCGTTGAGTTTATATGGAAAGATTACTAAAGAAGGGATAGAACGTATCAAAAGATTATTACCTGACACAGATATAAAAATAAATGGTTCGTCGAGAGGGGAATACCCCCATTTGTAACTCCATAATAAAAAAGAGGCTATCAAGATGCACTATCCCGAAAAGAAAGGATATTCAGCGAGAAGCCTTACCTATATGTGTCAGTTTGCCCGGACATTCTCAGTGGAAGTTTTACAGAAAATGCTTTCCTGCGATGTAAAATTGAAAAAACCGACAATAGACAACGTGCAGTCTGCTACAAGAATATTGGACAACTTGCAATTCTACAGGAAGTTCCTGCACAAATTAAAGAGATAGGCAGAACCATATCCTTCATGTTACAAACGTCCATTTACCCCGCTTTCTTTGCCTTAAAATCAGCATTTATTGTGGACCTTTCGTGCATGGCCTAAATTTTCGTGCAGGAACAGAACCAAAGCCATCAATTCCTGCCTTATCCTCTAAAGTTTCATCAAAAAAGCGCAAGGCCACTGAACCGGAATCTTGACTATCCCCGAGTGCCTTTGTAACTGCACCACTGAACCGGAATGCTTCAGTGGAGCAACAGCTTCCTGAGTGATGTCTCGTCCTGGCACCTGTGCCTGGAGGAAAGCTTTCTAATCTACTATGATTCGATTAAGCAGCAAAGAGCGTAATTTTTCGCCAGATAAAATTTTGAATAACTGAGAATTAAATGCAAATCAACCAATAATAAGCTATCTTATGATTAAGACATATCTATCTAAAACATCTATATTCAAAGCATTTGCCGCTGTTTGCATATTCGGAATCAGTATCAGTGGCTGTACTTCTAAAAAAAGACTCCTATGGAAACAACCGATACAACGGAAAACGAACTAACCATGTTGGTGGGTACTTACACATCAGGAACCAGTAAAGGAATATATAGCTACCGCTTCCGGATGGTAAATGAAAACTTGTTTGTCTATGCAGATGACTTGGGTATTTGCCTTCAGATCAAATACATGAAAGTTTTATCGCCAGTGGAAATAATGTGATTAACCCAGCTGCAAAAATGCAGAAAATAGACAAGGAACGACAAGGAAAATCTGCATTTCGGATGAAAGAAGGATCGCCTGCTGCCTTTAAATCGCCTGCTGCCTTTAAAGTGAAAAGCCGGTTCGGGTCCCCGCCATCTGACTTTCTCGCCAAACGGTCATTACGCCTATCTGATTAATGAGTTATCGGGCACAGTAATCGCTTTTGAATACAAAGACGGAGATTTAAAAGAGATCCAAACAATCGCTGCCGATACGGTAAACGCACAAGGAAGCGCCGATATTCATATCAGCCCGGATGGAAAATTCCTGTATGCCAGCAATCGTTTGAAAGCAGATGGTATTGCCATATTCAGTATTCACCCGGATAACGGAATGTTGGCGAAAGCAGGCTACCAACTGACAGGGATTCATCCACGCAATTTCATCATCACGCCTAATGGGAAATACTTGTTGGTTGCTTGCAGAGATAGCAATGTGATACAAGTTTATGAAAGAGATGCAGATACAGGACTATTAACAGACGTACATCAGGATATTAAAGTAGACAAGCCGGTCTGCATAAAATTTGTGCCATAATTTGTCATAATCCCCTGGCTATTCATCAACTACTGATAGCCCTTTACTTTTTATTTTGAGCAATCCGATTGTCAGGAATTTGAGTCTTCACAACGATTTTACTCCCGTTCTTGGTACACTTGATACATTCTTTCCGCAATGTTCTCTCTTTTAAGTCAAAAATGAGATTCGGATTAAAATGTTGCCCGTTAATACGGGTTTCGAAGTGTACATGTTCGGTAGTGGCACGACCGGTACGTCCTGTCAGCCCGATAGGTTGTCCGGCTTTTACAACATCACCAGTTTTAACCAGATTCTTGAAATTGTGGCTATAAAGCGTTTCCAATCCGTTAGCGTGGCGGATTACAACGATATTTCCGTAGGCATAATAGGGTTTCGACATACGCACCACTCCATCAAAAGCAGCACGAATCGTATCTTTTGCACAGGTCTTAATGTCTGTTCCCGAATGTCCTCCGCGAGTTCCATAGGCAGAGATTACTTTTCCTCCGGGTAATGGAAAAGCATATTCGTGGTCTTTCAGAGAATCCAAATGCAGATATATATGATTGCTTTTCGCAAAAAGTCCGGGAGTAGCAACCCGTACATCAGCCATTTCGCGGGCAGAGAAGGAGGATTTATCCTGCCCGTCGGCAGTCAGTGGCAATAATAAAACTGTCAGTAAGATAAGTATGTTTTTCATGTCTTTTTTCTTAGAGCACTCATTCTAATTATTCGAAGAATGCGATTTCGCCTCCATCCGATTCTGTATAGTTTCTTAATAAGGTCTGTATCATTTCAACAGCTTCTTGCAAACCTTCTTTTCCGTTATAACCATTGACTATGGCTAGGATATGAGTAGTTCCGAGGTCCATCTTCGTACGTTCGTGGTCGCTTGTCGGTGTTCCGATTCCTCCGAAAGAATCGCGATATACAGGTAATCCTTCGATATTCAATACACCGCGTCCGATACCTTCAAACGGTTCTCCTGCTTTGCCGATACCGAGTTCAAGGTGCGTACCTTGTATTTTGTCCGCGTCAAAACCACCGATCGAATGTCCTGTGCGAAGAGACACAAGGTTGATAAGGTCTACCAACGTATCAATCTGATACAAAGGAATTCCACGCATCAGGCGGCGGCGCAGCGCTTCTGCCGACGGGCGGTAACGTCCCGGGTCTTTGCCACAACGCTTATAAGCCTCACGGGTAGCAAAGATAACGGGTTGATGTTTGATGTCTTCCATCTGTGTAGTGGAAGTCAGTTGCCTAGTAAAAGCGTCAATCTCCTGCCAAAGCCCTTCGCTGTAAGCTGTATTCTTCACGGCAGCATACACGGCGGCTCCGGCAAAAACCGGGCATGCGTCTTTTATTTCTTTAGATACTTTTATTTCAAACATAACTTATCATAAACCAATCATCAGCGTCCTGCGATTACGGACACCAATTATTACTTTCTAATCATTATTCCCGACAATGTACGACCGGAATCTATTCCCAGTCTACGTGCAGAGAAGAATTCATCATGATGAATATAGGTACAGATTCCGGCCACTTCTATCTGTTCTGCAGGCACTCCGAGATTCAGTAATTCAATCCGGTTAGCTTCCCACAAATCAATATGATATTTGCCTGTTTCTTTCTTTTTCATAGAAATAAGAGACATATCGAAGCCGCTTTCTTCAAAAGCATCATACACCTCATCACCTACTTCAAATGATTCGAGCGAAATGCTCGGCCCGATGCAAGCTATCACATCTTCGCCTTGCGTCCCGAACATCTTATTCAAGTGGTCCATCACATTACTGACAATATGCTTCACCGTTCCCTTCCATCCGGCATGAACGGCAGCCACAACGTGTTGTTTTTTGTCGTACAGCAATACAGGAACACAATCCGCCGTCGTGACACAAACGCAATATCCCGGCACATTAGTTATCAAGGCATCCATTCCTCGCAGAAGTAGCCGTCTCATTTCCAATGATTCTTTAAAAAATGATTCATTGATAATCAGACTGGCACAGCCATGATTCTGTTCAGGAATAAATAATTCCTTTATCTGATGATTCATGCACTGAAACAACCAGCTCTGATTACGATTGACGTTCATGCATGAGTCGTTGGTATAAGGCGAACAGTTGAAAGAGCTGTAAGCTCCGGTGCTTATACCTTCGTGACGCGTAGTTACAAAATGAGCTACTTCGGGATATGCCTCCAGTGACTTATATCCCTTCAACTCGTTATATTTTGTAAGTGAAATCATTTTTCTTCCCAATCTTCTTCTTCGTATTCATAATCGATATCATCGTCATCGTCGACATCTTCCTCATATTCATAAACGATGTCTTCATCTTCGCCCATGTCTTTGAGTTCCTGTTGCAGACGGGTCACGTCTTTCGGACGGTGAACGATGTCTTCTATCTTATTGCTTTCCTTGTTCAGTTCTTCCCAAAGGATGTCTTTCAACACGGAGATTCCCAAACCGGAAACAGAAGATATGAATACATGTGGAATGCCTTCCGGCAATGTCGGTTCAATCTCGTCCATCAGCTCCTGATCGAGCATATCGCTCTTCGTGATAGCCAGCACACGTTGTTTGTCCAGCATTTCGGGATTGAAGGTACGCAGTTCGTTCAGCAAGACTTCGTATTCTTTACGAATGTCGTCGCTGTCTGCCGGAACCATGAACAACAGCAACGAGTTACGTTCGATATGACGCAGAAACCGCAGTCCCAATCCTTTTCCCTGACTGGCTCCTCGATGATACCCGGTATGTCCGCCATCACGAATGACTTTCCACCGTGATAGGAAACGATGCCCAAATTGGGTTCGAGCGTAGTAAACGGGTAATCAGCAATCTTCGGTTTCGCAGCCGAAATAGAAGAAAGCAAAGTTGACTTTCCCGCATTCGGGAAACCTACCAGACCTACATCTGCAAGCAGTTTCAGCTCCATGATCACCGTCATTTCCTGCATCGGTTCGCCCGGCTGTGCAAAGCGCGGAGCCTGACGGGTAGCCGTCTTGAAATGACTGTTGCCCTGACCACCGCGACCGCCTTTCAGCAAGATCACTTCCTGTCCGTCTTCGGTCACGTCACAAAGGTATTCCCCTGTCTCGGCGTTATACACTACCGTTCCGCAGGGTACTTCGATCACTTTATCCGCACCGTCTTTTCCGAAACTACGGTTCTTACTTCCCGATTCGCCATGACCTGCCATCGCGTGACGGTCGTACTTCAAGTGAAGCAATGTCCAGTAATTACGGTTACCGCGCAAGATGATATGACCTCCTCTTCCACCATCGCCCCCATCGGGACCTCCGTTAGGACAATATTTCTCGCGCCTCATGTGCGTAGAGCCTCTTCCGCCCTTACCCGAGCGGCAGTATATCTTTACGTAATCAACAAAATTCGATTCAGCCATATTCTTTTTAAGTAGTTAAAGTAGTCAGTAGTTAGAGTAGTTAAGTAAAACACTCCGGCTACTGACTTATTTATTTATAATATCGTATTATAAATTACAATTTATCTACTGCTTCGCAGATTTCAGCGAAGATACCTTCCATAGTACCCAGGCCGTTGATATGCTGGTATTTCTTTTCGTTCTTGTACCAGTCAATCAGCGGAGATGTCTGTGAATGATATACATGCAGACGTTTTTTGATAGTCTCTTCGTTATCGTCAGCACGGCCGGAGTCTTTGCCACGCTTAATCAGACGTACCATAAGTTCATCTTCCGGCACCTCAAGGTCAACCATTACAGAAACATCCTGTCCTCTCTCGGCCAACATCTTCTTTAATGCTTCCGCCTGTGCAATTGTTCTTGGGAAACCGTCGAAAATTACACCTTTGCTATCTTTGAAGCTATCAAATACGCTTGCCAGAATGTCTACCATCAATTCATCCGGAATCAACTGTCCCTGGTCGATGTAGCCTTTAGCAGTTTTACCCAGTTCTGTGCCGTTTTTAATTTCTGCACGCAATACATCTCCTGTTGAAATGTGATTAATTCCGTATTTCTCAACAATACGTTCGCTTTGTGTTCCCTTTCCTGAACCGGGAGCACCGAAAATTACAATGTTCAGCATCTTGTTATTTACAATTTAACGATTTACTATTTACCATTTAAACTGGTACCTATTTAATATTAATCTACTACTGTATAAATATCGGGATAATTACGTCCGAAACCATCATAATCCAATCCATATCCCACGATAAAGTCGTTCGGGATTTCCATTGCTACATATTCAATGTTCAGGTTTACCTTGAGCTTTTCAGGTTTTACCAGCAAAGAGGCGATATGGATCGCTTCAGGATTGTGTGTGCCCAGTGTTTCGAGCAGTCGCTGCATCGTCAGTCCGGTATCTACGATATCTTCCACGATTACTACCGTACGTCCGGCAATGTCTTCATTCAGGCCGATTACCTCTTTAATCACTCCGGTGGAAGTGATGCCCTGATAAGACGCCAACTTCACAAATGAGATTTCACAAGGGATGGTGATGTGCTTCAGTAAATCAGCGGTAAACATGAACGAGCCGTTCAGCACACTCAGGAAAAGCGGATTCTTACCTGCCAAGTCGCGGTTAATTTCGTTCGCTACGCGAATCACTTCTTTCTGAATATCTTGTTCCTTAATGGAAACGGTAAACAATTTGTCTTTTATCTGAATGGTATCCATAACCGGTAATTTAAAAATAACCTTGCAAAAATACGATTTTTTATTCTACCCCGTGCATCATCTTCTGTAATTTCTTCGAGAGAAGGAACAGAATCAACGAAGCAACACCGGACATCACGACGAATACCATAAAGAAATCATACATGGTAGCAATCTGATAACCAAAGATTGACTTCACTTTTCCGGCTTCCGGATAGAGCCCGCTCAACATTCCCGCAAATTTATTGGCTGTGGCAGTAGACAGATACCAGATTCCCATCATCAGGGAGGCGAAACGCAGCGGACTCAATTTATTTACCATTGAAAGTCCGATAGGCGACAAAGCTATTTCACCCATGGTATGAATAAAGTAAAGTCCTGTCAGCCAAATCATGCTCACTTTCACTCCGGGAACTGCATCTTTCACTCCGAAACAGATGAAAAGATAACCTAAAGAAAGGAGTAACAAACCAATCGCTTGTTTGGTAGGAGAAGCGGGTTCCATCTTTCGCTTGTTCAGGAAACCCCATACACCCGGCATGATATATGCCAGAACAACTACAAACAGGGGATTGAAGGATTGAAACCATGAAGCCGGCATTTCCCAACCGAAAATGTCACGATTCGTCTGTTCGGAGGCAAAGAGAGTTAAAGAAGCTCCCGCCTGTTCGTAGGCTGCCCAGAAGAAGATGACAAAGAAGGCTACTATATAGATAACGAAAATACGGCTGCGTTCTATTTTTGTCAATGAACCGTCTAACAAGATCAGAACAGGGGAAAACAATGCAGGCGGTAAAAATACCGATGCTCACCCAGTCACCCTCAAAAGCGTAATTAAAGAAGGCTATTAAAGCAACTGTAAGAATAGTGATTACAAGGGTATTACGTACTTTGGTGCGTTTGTCCATCTTCGGGTGTGAGATATGGTCGACCTTGTCTTCCTTCCTTTTCACGTTTGGCATCGGGGATAATACCAATCGGTTCTCCGGAAGGAGAGAAAAGATATTTATTCTTTTGAGTCTCGAAAAGAACAACGGTGAACAGTGTCATGATTCCGGCTGCAAGAAATCCCCATTTAAAGTCATGCGGATCACCGGTATCACCCAGATAACCACATATCAAAGGAGCAGCAAAAGAGCCTACATTCACTCCCCATATAAAAATGGTGTATGCAGCATCCAACCGCCTGTCTCCGGGTTCGTAGAGCTGACCTACCAGAGAAGAGACAGTGGGTTTGAAGCAACCATTGCCCAAGATCAAGAAGCCTAGTCCGCCATACATCAGCCAGTGGGCAAGGTCTGTATTTTCTAAAGTGGAGGCACTCATAAACATCAGGAACTGACCGACTGCCATCATCACCGCTCCCCAAAATACCGAACGACGGATGCCCCAATATTTATCGG
>VOFH01002045.1_pt1 | contig 42439 bp, 57 predicted proteins | sample 5384091 | NCBI WGS metagenome assembly VOFH01 (sample SAMN12384727, study PRJNA508395) | human gut metagenome | isolation source: healthy gut G | host: Homo sapiens
GAATTCCACGGAGGAGACGTTCCGGGAGATACCGCACAAGCGTTGTGTATGCGGCTGACGGCAGTGTGATATCCAAGCTCAATGACCAGGGAGCGTCCTATTATCTAAAGCGCGACGAGATACCGCAGTCCGTGATCGATGCGGTGGTCTGTATGGAGGATCAGCGGTTTTACCAGCACAGAGGTGTGGACTTTCAGAGCGCTTGTGCGCGCAGCGAAATCACTGATTGAAAACCGGAAGATCACGCAGGGGGAAGCACGATTACAATGCAACTTGCCAGAAATGTATTTCTGACGCAGGAGAAGACCTGGCAGCGCAAGGTGGAAGAGATTTTTATTGCACAGAATCTGGAGAAAAAATATACCAAGGATCAGATTCTGAATTTTATCTGAATAATATTTACTATGGCAACGGGTATTATGGAATCGGAGCAGCAGGCAGCGGCTATTTCGACAGTGAGGTCGGGGATCTGGATCTCTCGCAGATTGCTTTTTATGTGCGGTTCCCAATAATCCTACCGTGTATGATCCGGTTACCCATATGGATCATGCAGTCGAGCGGCGCGACCGGATTCTGGGCAAAATGCGGGATGACGGCAAGATTACACAGATGGCATATGCAGCGGCGGTAGCGGAGAACATTACCTTAAAAGCGGCCGGAGGCGATGGAAAAAAATAATTACGTGGAAACGTACGCCTATTACTGTGCGACCCGATGCTCTGATGGAGCAGGAAGGGTTTGTGTTCCGATATCAGTTTGCAACGGAGGACGAGAGGGAGGCTTACGAGCAGGCTTACAGCGAATCCTACAGCGAGTGCCAGAAGCAGCTGTACACGGAGGGCTATCAGATTTATACGTCCTTTGACCTGCAGCTTCAGGAGGAACTGCAGGCGGCAGTTGACGATACCTTATCCGGTTTTACGGAGAAAAATGACGAGGGTGTTTATGATCTGCAGGGGGCGGCAGTCTGCATTGACAACGATAACGGCTACGTGCGCGCGATGGTGGGCGGCAGGGAGCAGGATTTTGACGGATACACGTTAAACCGCGCCTACCAGAGCTACCGTCAGCCGGGAAGTGCGATTAAGCCGCTCACGGTATACACGCCGTTGTTCGAGCGGAATTATACGCCGGAGAAAGCATTGTTGTGGATGAACCGGTGGAAGACGGACCGAAAAAATGCGAACTACCTACCTTGAAATGTGACGGTGCGCACCGCAGTCGAAAAAATCAATCAATACCATTGCGTGGAAGCTCTATGAAGAACTGACGCCGCAGGTCGGTCTGTCCTATCTTGAGAATATGCATTTTTCCAGATTGGATGCGGCGGATTATGTACCGGCGACAGCGCTGGGCGGTTTTACCAACGGTGTGTCGCCTCTGGAGATGGCAGCCGGATATGCGGCGCTCGCCAATGACGGAATGTACCGCGAGCCGACCTGTATTATGCGGATTACGGATGACACTGAGCGGAAGTGTATCTCGCTGCACAGGAGGGACAGGAAGTCTACCGGCAGAATGCGGCACGGATGATGACAGACGTTTTAAAGGGTGTATTTATCAACGGTACGGGGGCGCGGACTGGGACTTTCAGATATGCCGTGCGCCGGAAAGACGGGAACGACCAACGACCACAAGGACGGCTGGCTGGCCGGCTATACGAGATACTACACGACCAGCGTATGGGTTGGATACGATATGCCAAAAGAGATGGACAGCCTGATGGGTAATACCTATCCGGGAAAAATCTGGCAGACATTTATGGAGCAGGCGCATGAGGGACTGGAATGGCTGGATTTTTCTGCCCTATACGCAGATTCGGATGCTTCTTCCGGGAGATGGAAGCAGAGGATGCAGCGACGGATGAGGGAAATGCACAGGGGAAACGCCGGCGGAGAATGGAACACACCGCAGGAGAATGTGACGGATACACCGGACACGCCACAGGGAAGTGCGACGGATGTTCCGTCATCTTCACAGGAAAACGGGCAGGGGATATCGGATACGCCGGATGCCACACAGGAACAGCCGTCAGACGCTCCGCAGCAGAATACAACAGGAACGTCACAGGAAAATGCATCCGACGTATCGCAGGGAAAATGCAGCGCAGCCATCCGGGGAGAATGCTTCGGATACGCCGCAGGAGACAGCGCCCGGGGCACCTTAAGAGAATACACCTTAACATTGACAGATAAGACTGGAAACGTTATCATAAGCATGGGTAAAGGCATCGGCAGAGTACATAACGGCCAGAAAACGATGCAAGGATACAAATAGGGAACAGGAGAATGGAAGCATGAAAAAATATGCATTTGGAGTTGACGTAGGGGGAACCACCTGCAAGATCGGATTTTTTGAGACGGATGGAAAGCTCATTGACAAATGGGAGATCAAGACGAACAAGGAAAACGGCGGAGCATCGATTCTGTCGGATGTGGCTCAGGCGATTGAGGGAAAGCTGACAGAAAAGGGAATCTCCAGGGACGATGTGCAGGGAATCGGTGTCGGTGTGCCGGGACCGGTAAAAATGACGGTGTGGTACACCGCTGCGTGAACGTCGGCTGGGGTGTTGTAAATGTAGAAAAAAGAACTTGGAGATCTGACCGGACTGAAGGTGAAGGCAGGAAATGATGCAAACGTGGCGGCACTCGGCGAGATGTGGCAGGGTGCGGCAAAAGGCTGCAGAGATGTCATCATGGTAACGCTGGGAACCGGAGTCGGCGGCGGCATTATTGTCGACGGAAAAGTTGTAGCTGGATTTGACGGAGCCGGTGGCGAGATTGGTCATATTACAGTGAATGCACACGAGAAGGAGCAGTGCAACTGCGGACAGTACGGCTGTCTGGAGCAGTATGCATCTGCAACCGGAGTTGTGCGTGTGGCGAAGCGTACCCTCGAGAAGACGTCCGAAGATACCGCGCTTAGAAACCATGCAGATCTGACCGCAAAGGACGTATTTGACGAAGCCAAAGCGGGTGATAAAGTGGCGCTTGAAGTTGTCGATGAGGTATGTGGCATTTTAGGAGCAGCACTTTCCAATATCGCATGTGTTGTGAATCCGGAGGTCATCGTAATCGGTGGAGGCGTCTCCAAAGCAGGTGATATTCTCACGGATGCAGTGAAGAAGCACTTTGCTGCCACTTCATTCCACGCATGCGCCAACACAAAGTTCGTACTTGCGGGACTCGGAAACGATGCCGGAATGTATGGCTGCGTAGAGATGCTCTTAGATTAAAATGGACGGTCGCCCGCGTGCACTGCACTATAAACGGGATACGTTTTATTATGGGAAACAGAGACTATCACGTTCCAGATGCAACCGGGGCGGCAATTCTAATCACAAAATCCGGTATTTCTAACCATGCCGCGTCGGACATCCCTGATCATCTGTGTTTTTCCAAGTTTGGAACATTCCACGTGGTGTGTCCACAAACTGCAGACAATTTTAGGACTTTTGTGTGTGCCCCTTGTTGGCACCACTGAACAAAACATAACCGCGCGAAGCCGATGTCTGAGTTATCATCTGCCTTGTTTTCAATAGCAGATGATAACGAGTTTCGGTTCGCGCGGTTTTTATGTTGTGAAGCGGTGCCACTAGCACCAGAAAGTCCGCTCATTGTCTGTGTTTTGTCGGACACGCCCCGGGGACTGTCCAAACGTGGAAAGACACAGAACTCGATGTTCGACGCGGCACGGAAGAAATCCTCCGGATTTTGCTTCAAAGAATTGCCGCCTCTGGTTGCATTCTGGAACTTCATATTTCCAATATTCTTATAATAAACATATCCCGTTTTAAAGTGCAAAGCGCGGGGGCGGCAGTCCTTTATAGCGCGGCCTACGCTTCTACGGCGCGTTTGCGGACTTCCGCAAGTGCATGTGATACCGGTGGAATGCAGATGATAATCAAGGTGATGATTGCCTCCGGAACAAGGTAGGATGCCTGATAGCCGGCAGAATATGCCAGCGGGCTCATGCCTTCCGGTGCGTATGCTGCGAAAAATACAACGCCGGAAATCGTTGCAAATACAAAACGTCCGATGACGCCGGCGATATAGCCGATCTGAAGTCCCCACTTTTTCTTATTGAAGAAGCCGGCAAGACCCAGAGCACCGAATGCCAGCGGATAGTCCAAGAGCATCTGCGGGATTGTGTAGAAAATCGGCTCCAGCACGAACTGCACCAGGCCGTAAGCCACTGCGGTCATAATGCCGACATACGGACCATACCAGTAAGCGATCAGAACGATGAAAAGCATGGACAGCAGAGTGACGGAACCCCCATTGGCATGTCGAACAGCTTGATCATCGAGCACACAACGGCCAGCGCGATCGCAACAGCAGAGTAGACGAGCCTGCTTTTGTGGTCAGTGCGACTTGTGCGTGGCGTTCTTGTGGCGCACGATAGCGGCAACAATCAGAAGAAGGGCGATGACTGCGATGACGATTGCAATACCGACGGTAGTCAGATGGACGGAACCGTCACCCCAGCCGCCTTCCGGTGTAGCAAAAAGTTATTCATAAAAAAATCCTCCTTGGTGAATATGTAGCCAGGAGGATTTGTCTGCGTTATTGCAAAAGCTTCCTTACGCCGGTATTATCCGGTTCAAGTAATAAGGGTCGATGAACGATCATCTCTCAGCAGAATCTGCACCCTAGCGTTTTTTCATATTCGATATTATTATAACGAACTTTACTATAACGATTCTATTTGGAATTGTCATACGATTGTGTTCTTCTCCAGTTCTTCTGTGAGCGGCGCAATCTGTGTGAGCAGATTGGTCATGTCCTCGAAGAGGGAACTCTTGGTGGTCCCTGAGATCATTGGCGTGATTGATATGCTCCATAACAGCGTCAAACTGCCGTTCCTCAAGGCTGAAAGACTGGCTGACTTCATCCAGCTTCTGCTCTGCGGCGGACATGGCGGTTGTAATCTGCTGGTGTACGGTGTCCGCACCGCCGGCAGCGGTTGTGATCTGATCAAAACACTTCATACGTGGAATCAACATTTTCCATACTCTGGTTCAGGGCGTCCTGCGAGGTGGAAATACTGGTATTCAGGTTGGCGGTGCCCTGCTCGACGTCGCCGATGCTGATATCTACCGTGCTGACAAGACTCTTGATCTCACTCGCAAGATTTTTGACCTCCTCGGCAACGACCGCAAAGCCTTTTCCCTGCTCTCCGGCGCGGGCAGCCTCAATCGAAGCATTCAGGGCAAGCATGTTTGTCTGGTTGGCAATTGAGATGATCTGTGCCATGCAGTCCTTGATCTTCTGAACGGAAACCTGGAAATCGGAAAAGGTGTTCTGCATTTCCAAAAAGCGCTCCTGCACTTCTTTGGAGCTGTCTTTCAATCCGTCAACACGCTGCTGTGCAAGACCGACAGAGCTGGCAATGTCAGATTTGACGGAAGTAAATTCACCGGAAGCCCTGTCCACATCGCCGAACAGCTCATGAAAGGAATCCAGCTTTTCGCGGAGCGCGGCATTTTCGTCCAGAACGAGCTGGAATGCCTGTGTGATGGACTGCAGTTCATCTAAAGAGTGCACTTCGCTGGTGGAGAGCTGCTTCTGGTAATCTAACAGGCAGTCCGCAATATGCGTAACAGGATGAAGATCTAAGCGGCTGGTGGATGTGGCTGGTGCAGCTGCTGTATTCTTTGGTGTTTTTAATGAAAACATAGAAATCCTCCTCTTTCTATCACAGATTATTCAAATACGACACAGGTCATGGTCTGGTTGACGAACTGCTGATTATAATGTTCTCGAATCCGATCAGACCGGCGTGATCACCGAGTGTGGACATGGTTTTCAGATAATCTTCCATATGGTGTTCCTGTGAGAACAGAAGGTAACGGAAAACACAGTTGATGGAGAAAACACCGGAAATATGGTTGAAATCGCGGCGGATGCGCTGCAGCGTCTCATCCAGAATCTCGTTGTAATCCTGTTCTTCCAGAAGAACGAGCACATCGGAATCATTGACCTGTCTGTAACAGCAGAGACCATTCCCGGATACTTCCTTTAAGGAAATAATACAGATGTCCTGTCCGTTCATTTTGCCGATCGGATTGTGGAAGGTCTGGTTGATGATATTGCTCTCGCTGATATGTAAGGCGTCCATATAAGCCTGCTTGGAAGACCTGCCGTTTAACTCGCCGACATAGTATTTGCTCCGGTCAGTATTGGAAGCGATGAAGCGGTAGCCCGGCATCGGTTTGTAGAGATTCTCCTTGTAGACGGCAACTTTTCCGCAGTTGTTTTTCACGAAGGCATAGACGTCTGCATCTTCATAGACCGTTCCGTTGACAGAGACTTTTCCGCCATCCCCGGTGCCGCCGACAAGCGGAATTCCCGCCTTGCCGAGAATGCTGTGGATCGTGGTCAGCACACAGGCGTCATTTCCGGTACACAGGTCAATACAGACGGTATCTTTAGAACTTGCGTGGACGTTTTTTAAATCCTGTTCCATGCGTTCGATATATTTGACCGGCATGGTGGATGCCTGCTCCAAAACGTTGGCAACAGCGGTGACATTGTCATAAAAAGCAACCAGACCGACTCCCTTTCGACGACCCTGGTACTGTAACTCATGCCGATACAGCCAATGCTCGGGACTCCCGGGAAAAGGGACTCCAGTTCTGTAACGTGTGCCTCAAACTGGTCTGCGTTGGACATCAGGATAAGAAGTCCCGGAGCGTGAACGCCCTGTGCAGCTTCTTTTAAGTTTCCTGTCTGGCTCATTCCAAAATATTGTTTCATCAGCGAACTCCTCCCACATCTTATTACAAATATTGTAAGCAATTTTGCATGATATTTCAACGCATTAATGCAATTTTAGAGAAACGTTTCCAAAAAATACCTTGACAATCAAACAGGAGAGACATATACTTTGAAAAGCAAATAATTTGATTATCAAAATATTTGAAAAGCAAATAATTAAAAGGAACAGGGAAAAGGAGAAGAAACATGTTAGAGAAGATGCAACCCATGAGCTTGCCAGCGCTGTGTCCAATGCAGGCGGACTTGGCATCATCGGAGCAGGCGGAGCCCCGGCTTCATGGGTAAAGGAACAGATAGTCGCTGCAAAGAAGGAGACAGATAAGCCGTTCGGAGTCAACCTCATGCTTATGAATCCGGAGGCCGATGAGATAGCAAAAATCATCGCCGAGGAAAAGGTAAAGGTAGTCACCACCGGCGCAGGAAATCCTGCAAAGTACATGGATATGTGGAAAGAAGCAGGCGTCATCGTAATCCCTGTAGTTGCAAGCGTAGCACTCGCAAAGCTCATGGAGAGAGGCGGGGCAAGTGCAGTAATCGCCGAGGGAATGGAGTCAGGCGGACATATCGGAGCACAGACTACCATGACACTTGTGCCACAGGTTGTTGATGCAGTGAGCATCCCTGTTATCGCAGCAGGCGGAATTGCAGACAACAGAGGCTTTAATGCGGCATTTGCACTCGGTGCGGAGGCAGTCCAGATGGGGACACGCTTTGTCACCGCAAAAGAATCGATAGTACATGAAAACTATAAGCAGAAGGTCATTAAGGCCAAGGATATAGATTCTGAGGTTACAGGAATGAGCACAGGTCATCCGATCAGAGTACTCAGAAACAAGATGACCAGACAATATCTCAAGCTGGAAAAGGAAGGAGCTCCATTTGAAGAGCTCGAAAAAATGACACTTGGCGCACTCAGAAAAGCCGTTGTAGACGGAGATACCGTATATGGCAGCGTCATGGCAGGTCAGAGCGCAGGCCTCGTAAAGAAAGAGGAAACCTGCAAAGAAATCATTGAGGATGTAGTGGGACTGAACAAATAGACAGTATTCACTTTTACATGCAAATTTAAGGATACCGGGGCGCCTGAAAAGAGTGGCTTACGGTATCCTGTCAGAAATAAGGAGAAACCGAAAATGGGTAAGAGAGTATTTATGTTTCCCGGACAGGGCTCACAGTATATAGGAATGGGTAAGGAATTTTACGATACAATGCCAAATGCAAAGGCAGTAATCGACCTTGCCAGTGAACAGACAGGCTTGGATATTCCGGCATTATGCTTTGAGGAAAATGACAAGCTGAATATTACAGAGTACACACAGATATGTATGCTTGCAGTTGAGGCAGCTATATATCAGGCAATCATTGACAAAGGTATCACACCTGATGTCACAGCAGGCTTAAGCCTTGGGGAATATGGTGCTCTCATCGCATCAGGAGCCATGACTATGGCAGATGCATTCGCAGTTGTCAGAAAAAGAGGAATCTACATGCAGGAGGCAGTTCCTACAGGTGGAGCCATGACAGCGGTTTTAGGACTTGATCCGCAGGTTATTGAGGATATCTGCAAAAAGACAGCAGATGAGACAAATTCAGTGGTATCGGTAGCCAACTATAACTGCCCGGGACAGATTGTTATCACAGGAGAAAAGGCAGCAGTAGATGCCGCCGCAGCAGCATGCAGCGAGGCAGGCGCCAAGAGATGCGTACCGCTCAAGGTAAGCGGACCTTTCCACTCAGCAATGCTTAAGGGCGCAGGCGAAAAGCTCGCAGATGCACTTGAGAGTGTAGAAATCCACGATATCAAGGTGCCATATATCACAAATGTCACAGCAGACTATGTGAAGTCATCGGCAGATGTCAAGGATTATCTGACACAGCAGGTTTCATCGTCAGTGCGCTGGCAGCAGACCATCGAGCGTCTTATCGCAGACGGTGCAGATGAGTTTGTGGAAATCGGACCGGGACGCTCACTCAGCGGATTTATGAGAAAGATAAATAGAGACGTAAAAGTCGTAAACATAGACAAACTGGAGGATTTTGAAAAGTATGTTAACAGGTAAAAATGCCCTGGTTACTGGCGCAAGCCGCGGAATTGGAAGACAGATAGCTCTTACACTTGCCGCAGCACACGCCTTTGTAATAGTAAATTATAATGGTTCAAAGGAAAAGGCAGATGCCGTTGTTGAAGAGATAAAGGCAGCAGGCGGTGATGCAGTTTCTTATCAGTGCAATGTATCTGATTTTGACGAGTGCCAGAATATGATAACAGCGCTCATCAAGGAGTACAAGCACATAGATATCCTCGTAAACAACGCAGGAATCACAAGAGACGGTCTCATCATGAAGATGAGCGAGGCAGACTATGACGCAGTGCTCGATACAAACCTTAAGGGTGCGTTCAACACAATCCGTCACATGTCACGCTATTTCTTGAAGCAGAAATCAGGAAGAATTATCAATATTTCATCAGTTTCCGGCATACTCGGAAATGCAGGACAGGCCAACTACAGTGCCAGCAAGGCAGGAGTTATAGGACTCACAAAGGCTGTAGCCAGAGAGCTTGCCAGCCGGGGAATCACAGCAAACGCAGTGGCACCGGGCTTTGTAGAGACAGAGATGACAGATGTGCTTGCCGATGCGGCAAAGGAGAATCTTTTATCACAGATTCCGCTTGGCAGACCGGGAAACACAAAGGATATCGCAAACGCAGTATTATTTTTAGCATCAGATGCAGCAGGCTACATCACAGGCCAGGTGCTGTCTGTTGACGGAGGAATGGCAATATGAGTAGAAGAGTAGTTGTAACAGGACTTGGAGCAGTAACACCAATCGGAAATAATGTGGACGATTTCTGGACATCGGTAAAGGCCGGAAAAATCGGATTTGACCACATCACAAAATTTGACACAACAGATTATAAATGTCACATTGCAGCAGAGCTTAAGGACTTTAACCCACAGGATTTTATGGACAGAAAGGCTGCAAAGAGAATGGAGCCATTCTCACAGTACGCTGTAGCTGCTGCAAAGCAGGCAATTGATGACAGTGGACTTGACATCGAAAAGGAAGATCCATACATGGTTGGATGTGCCATCGGTTCAGGTATCGGAAGTCTTCAGGCTATGGAGCGCGAGACACAAAAGCTTTATGAAAAGGGACCAAACAGAGTCAATCCTCTGCTTGTTCCGCTTATGATCTGTAACATGGCAGCAGGAAATGTTTCCATCCAGTTCGGACTCAAGGGAAAGAGTATCAATGATGTAACAGCCTGCGCTACAGGAACAAACACAATCGGTGAGGCATACAGAAGCATCCAGTACGGTGAGGCTGACGTGATGGTAGCCGGTGGTACAGAGGGCAGTGTATGTCCTATCGGAATCGCAGGATTTACAGCACTTACAGCGCTTTCTACAGTAGATGATCCGGCAAAGTGTTCACTTCCGTTTGACAAAAACAGAAGCGGCTTTGTAATGGGTGAGGGCGCAGGAGTTGTTATCCTTGAAGAGCTTGAGCATGCAAAGGCAAGAGGTGCAAAGATTTATGCAGAGGTAGTCGGATACGGCTGCTCATCGGATGCATACCATATCACATCTCCGCAGGAGGATGGCGCAGGTGCAGCAAGAGCCATGACCAATGCCATGAGCGATGCAGGTGTCACACCGGCAGATGTAAAATACATCAATGCTCACGGAACAGGTACACATCACAATGATCTCTTTGAGACAAGAGCAATCAAGCTTGCGTTCGGTGATGAGGCTGCAAATCTTAAAATCAATTCAACAAAGTCTATGATAGGACATCTGCTCGGAGCAGCAGGAGCTGTTGAGTTTATAACATGTGTGAAGGAAATCCAGGATGGATTTATACATAAGACTGTTGGCTATGAGACTCCTGATGAGGAGATTGACCTCAATTACTGCAAGGACAGCTATGAGGAGTCTGTTGAGTATGCACTTAGCAATTCACTGGGATTCGGTGGACATAATGCAAGTATTCTGCTCAAGGCTTATAAATAAATAGCTTCTGCTTTTTTAGGGGCTTCGCGAATGTAGGCTGTGAGGTCCGGTGGAGCACACAGTATATTCCTCATAAAAAATATGAAGGCAATCACGGCATTTTGCACGGACAGGCTGTGATATGGTGTTAGTGCTTCATGCTATTGGAGTGGATGGAACGCCGTGACAGTTCATATTTTTTATTCAGAACACACTGTGTGCTTCCCGGCTCCACTTTGTTGAGCGCGAAGCGTGTAGATAAATTGCTACTGCTTTTTAGGGCTTCGCGCATTCAGGTTGTGAGGTTCGGTGGAGCACACAGTATATTCCTCATAAAAAATATGAAGTCAGTCACGGCATTTTGCACGGACAGGCTGTGATATGGTGTTAGTGCTTCATGCTATTGGAGCGGATGGAACGCCGTGACAGTTCATATTTTTCATTCAGAACACACTGTGTGCTTCCCGGCTCCACTTTGCGGAGCGCGAAACGTGTAGATAGTTTGGAGCAAATTGAGAAAGGATAGATGTATATGTCAATTATGAATACGCAGCAGATTATGGATATTCTGCCGCACCGCAGTCCGTTTCTTCTCATTGATACGGTTGAGGAACTACAGCCGGGCGTAAAGTGTGTGGCTAAGAAGAATGTGACTATGAATGAGCCGCATTTTATGGGACATTTTCCGGGAAATCCGGTGATGCCGGGAGTGCTTATTATTGAGGCTTTGGCGCAGACCGGTGCAGTTGCCATTCTTTGTCAGGATGAGTGGAAGGGTAAGACTGCATATTTTGCAGGCATCAATAATGCCAAGTTCAAGCAGAAGGTGGTTCCGGGAGATACGCTGGAGCTGACCACTGAGATTATAAAGGTTAAGGGTCCTATCGGTGTGGGCAAGGCTGTTGCCAGGGTAAACGGCAAGGTTGCCTGTATGGCGGAGCTTACATTTGCAATAGGTTAATTGCATAAGGAGACATGATGAAGTTATTCAAGAAGAAAGATAAAAATATAGAAGCTGAAGAGACTTTAGCAAAGAACGCTGAGAGCGCAAAAACAGCCGCAGATGGCAAAAATGCCGGTGCAGCACAGGAAACAAAAGAGGATGTCCCTGAGACAATCGTTTGTCCCAAGTGTGGCAAGACTGTGCTTAAATCAGTTGTAAAACAGCACAAATACGTCTGCTATGAGTGTAATTATTATTTCCGTGTGCGTGCTAAAAACAGAATCAGAATGGTTTCCGACAAGGAAGCATTTGAGCCATGGTTTACAGAGCTTACAACAGGAAATCCTCTCAATTTCCCTGAGTATGAGGAGAAAATTGCAAAGACTCAGGAGAAAACAGGACTTTCTGAGGGCATTGTCATCGGTAAGACAAAGATTTACGGTGAGGAGACAGTGCTTGGTGTAATTGATTCAAGATTTATGATGGGAAGCATGGGTCATGTGGTTGGTGAGAAAATCACAAGCGCATTTGAGCGTGCCACAGAGGAAAGACTTCCGGTTATATTATTCTGCTGTTCAGGCGGTGCCAGAATGCAGGAGGGTATCATTTCACTGATGCAGATGGCAAAGACCTCAGCCGCAGCAAAGCGTCATTCAGAGGCAGGACTTTTATATGTGCCGGTACTCACAGATCCTACAACAGGTGGTGTGACAGCCAGCTTTGCAATGCTTGGAGACATCATTCTTGCAGAGCCAAAGGCACTTATCGGCTTTGCGGGTCCTCGTGTTATTGAGCAGACCATCGGACAGAAGCTGCCTGAGGGCTTCCAGAGGGCAGAGTTCCAGCTTGAGCACGGCTTTGTGGATATGATAGTTGAGCGTGAGGATTTAAAGAAGACTCTTTACAAGATTTTACGTGCTCACAGACCTACCACTGGCTATGCCAATTTTGACCCGCTTCACTCAGACGACAATTACGAGCCGACAGAGCTTATGAAGGAGCGCGAGGCAAAGGCCAAGCCATTTAAGGTATGGGATAAGGTTAGCGCCGCAAGACAGATTAAGAGACTTGCATCGGTTGACTATATGGACTATATCTTTGATGAGTTTATGGAGCTGCACGGAGACAGATATTTCCGCGATGACCCGGCTATCGTAGGTGGAATCGCATATTTAGACGGTCAGCCGGTCACAGTTATCGGTGTCCACAAGGGAAAAGACCTTGAGGACTGCGCAAAGAGAAACTATGGTATGCCATCACCTGAGGGCTACCGCAAGGCACTGCGCCTCATGAAGCAGGCAGAGAAATTCAACCGTCCAATAATAACCTTTGTCAATACATCAGGAGCTTATCCGGGAATGGAAGCAGAGGAAAACGGACAGGGTGAGGCAATCGCAAGAAACCTTTATGAGATGAGCGGCATCAAGGTGCCAATCCTTTGTCTCATGATAGGAGAAGGCGGAAGCGGCGGAGCTTTAGCTCTTTCTGTAGGAAATGAAGTGTGGATGATGGAAAATGCCACATACTCAATCCTCTCGCCAGAGGGCTTTGCATCTATCCTCTGGAAGGACGGAAAGCGTGCAAAGGAAGCCGCAGAGGTAATGAAGATTACAGCACACGACTTAAAGGAGCTTGATGTCGTGGATGATATAATACCTGAGTTTGGCGGAGCCGACGAGGATGCCCTTTCATCAATCGGAAACTACATGAAGGGCAACATGAAGAAATTCTTGGAAAAAGAAAGCAAATTGACAAAGGACCAGCTCTTGGAGGAAAGATATAAGCGTTTCCGCAAGTTCTAGTCCCGGAAAGGAAATTCTATGAAGATAGTTGGAACAGGAAGCTGCCTGCCACAGAGAGTGGTCTCAAACGATGACCTGGCAGCCATAATGGACACATCTGACGAGTGGATCAGCTCGCGTACAGGAATAAGAAACAGACACATTGCAACGACTGAGACAACCACCTCACTTGCCTGTGATGCAGTAAAAAGTGCGCTGCAGGATGCGGGAATTGACGGAAGTGAGATAGACTTGATAATAGCGGCAAGCGTATCCACAGACAAAATCGTTCCATCGCTCGCATGTCAGATTCAGGCTGAGATAGGTGCAGGCAGTGCAGTGGCATTTGACATAAATGCCGCATGCTCAGGCTTTTTATTCGGGCTTGCCACAGCGGATGCATATTTTAAGACCGGCAGGTTTCACAAGGCAGTCGTAGTGGGGGCAGAGGTTCTTTCAAAAATAATGGACTGGAATGACAGAAGCACCTGTGTACTCTTCGGAGACGGAGCAGGAGCAGCGGTTGTGACAGACGAGGGCGATGCCTTCAAGGGCTTTGTACAGGGCTCTGACGGAAAAGGCGGTGAGGCGCTTGACGGAGACAACCGTCCTGTAGTCAATCCGTTTACCGACAATGGAAAGCAGTCTGCACTCGGTGGCTATGTCACTATGGACGGTCCTGCTGTATACAAGTTTGCGGTAAAGACAGTGCCAAAGGCTATAAATGAGCTGCTTGATGAAATCGGCTGGAGCGTAGATGATGTGGATGTCTATGTGTTGCATCAGGCCAATATACGTATTATTGAGTCGGTTGCCAAGAGGCTTAAGCAGCCTATGGACAAATTTCCGACCAATTTACAGCATTGTGGAAATATTTCTGCGGCAAGTGTGCCGATTTTGCTTGATAAAGTCCGCAAAGATGGTATGATAAAGCATGAGGAAAAAATAATTTTATCAGGCTTTGGAGCAGGACTTACATGGGGAGCCTGCGCCATAGAGTGGCAATAGAAAGAGGTATTTATGACGGCAGATGAAACTTTAAATGAATTATTGGTGTGTCTGTTCAAGGATTTGACAGAGATAGAGGGCAGATGTCTGATAACAGACGAATTTTCTGATATTTCTATCAACGATATGCATATAATAGAGGCAATAGGAGTCGATGAGCCAAAGCGCTCCGGCACCGTAGCCAAGCTTATGTCTATCACTCTGGGCACGCTGACAAAGGCAATAGATGGTCTCACCCGCAAGGGATACGTGAACCGTATCCGCAGTGAGGAGGATAAGCGTGTGGTAAAGCTCTCACTCACTGGCAAGGGAAAGAGTGCATACTATCATCATGAGCAGTTTCATCGTCATATGATAGAGCATATAAAGGACGGTCTTTCGGATGACGAAATGAAAGTTCTTATAACTTCACTTGCAAAACTCTCGGATTATTTCAAGGTGGTATATTCCGATGATGAGGAGAATCAGTACCAAAACTGGGATAATATAAATGAAGATAATAAATAAAATGAATTTTTTTTATATAAAACTTTCAAAAATTACTTGATTATAGCAATAGATTTATATAAAATAAACTTGTTGATGTAAAAAATAATTTTGTAAAGGAGATATAAAAATGAGCTATGTTGATGAAGTACTCGAAGTAGTAAAGAAGAAAAACGCAGATCAGCCTGAGTTCTTACAGGCAGTAACAGAGGTTCTTGATTCTTTAAGACCTGTTATCGATGCAAATGAGGAATTATACAGAAAGAATGCGATTCTTGAGAGAATCACAGAGCCAGATCGTCAGATCATGTTCCGTGTTCCTTGGGTAGATGACAACGGACAGGTTCAGGTAAACAGAGGTTTCCGTGTACAGTTCAATAATTCCATTGGACCATACAAGGGAGGTTTAAGACTTCATCCTTCTGTAAACCTGGGTATTATCAAGTTCTTAGGTTTCGAGCAGGTATTTAAGAATTCTCTTACAACACTTCCAATCGGTGGTGGTAAAGGTGGTTCTGATTTCGATCCTAAGGGTAAATCTGACAGAGAGATCATGGCATTCTGCCAGAGCTTCATGACAGAACTTTACAAATATATCGGAGCAGACGCCGACGTACCTGCCGGAGATATCGGAACAGGTGCAAGAGAGATCGGCTTCTTATTTGGACAGTATAAGAGAATTCGTGGATCATACGAAGGTGTGCTGACTGGTAAGGGTCTTACCTATGGTGGATCTCTTGCACGTACACAGGCTACCGGATATGGTCTGTTATATCTTACTAACGCATTATGGAAAGATCATGGTATGAGCCTTGAGGGAAAGACAGCAGCAGTTTCCGGATCTGGTAACGTTGCTATCTACGCAATCGAGAAGGCACAGGAGTTAGGTGTTAAGGTTGTAACATGTTCTGATTCTACCGGATGGATTTATGATCCAAACGGAATTGATGTTGCTCTTCTTAAGGAAGTTAAGGAAGTTAAGCGTGCCCGTCTTACAGAGTATGCAGCTGCTAAGTCAACTGCTGAGTATCATGCAAAGCAGAACGGTGAGCATGGTGTATGGCAGTACAAGGTAGATCTTGCTCTTCCATGTGCGACTCAGAATGAGTTAGACATTGAGGATGCCAAGATGCTCGTTGCTAACGGTGTTACATCTGTAACAGAGGGTGCTAACATGGAAGACAATGAAGAGATGGCAGTAAAAACCATTCAGGAGATATATGCTCGAATTGAGAATATACAGCAATTTCCGTATATGGGATCGGATCTTGCTAAGAGAGTCAGCTTTCCGGACGGATTATAAGTATGTGATTTGCGGGAATTATGTTGTGCTGTATAAGATTGAAAAGAATATGTGGAGATTTACCGGGTTGTGAACCGGTATCAGGACATTACGAAGATATTTTAAATTAAACTGAAGAAAATGATGGAATAACAAGCAAAAAGTAAAAATAAAAAAAAATGCCTACCTTCGTACCTGACTGGTGGAAGGTAGGCATTTAATTACCATAGTAATTATGCGTAATATACAAAACGCTATGAAAGCTTTATTTTTAGGTGGTTCTTCTATCCTTACACCATCTCTTTTTCCCCGATCTTATTCACGATCGTCCTAAAATCCGGAACATGAAGAGGATCGTCATGATAATGGAGATCAGCCTCTGCGATCGGGAATGCCCACCAGATCAGGTTGACATTGCCGAACTGCGCCAGAAAATAAGCAACCGGCAGCAGTGCAACCAGCTGTCTTGCGATCGAGACAAACATACTGTAGACCGCTTTGCCGAGCGCCTGGAAAATGCTGCTGCAGGAGATGCCGAATCCTGCAAGGATAAAGCTTGCTGATAATCCGGAGCGCCGGGACGCCGAGAGAAAGCATGGTGTCGGAAGCGCTGAACATTTTAAGCAGCTGCGTTGGGAAGAGCTGGAAGATCAGAAGTCCGACCGCCATGATGCAGACGGCATAGGTGACCGTGTGGCGTAAGGTCTTGACCACGCGCTCGCGGCTGCCGGCGCCGTAGTTGTATGCCATGACCGGGATGACACCGTTGTTCAGACCAAACGCAGGCATAAACACGAAGCTCTGTAATTTAAAGTAAACGCCGAACACTGCCGTTGCCGTGGAGGAGAAACTGATCAGAATACGGTTCATACCGTAATTCATGACCGAACCGATCGCCTGCATGACAATGGAAGGCACGCCGATGGCATAGATCTGACCGATGATGGTGCCGTCCGGGCGAAAGCCTTTTAAACTCAAAGCTGAATCTCCTTATTTCTGGTCTGGTTGATGACGACAGCGAGAACCGCAGCAATCATCTGACCGATGACGGTGGCGGCTGCAGCACCGGTGATGCCCATTTTCGGAAAACCAAACAGACCAAAGATCAGGATTGGATCTAAGATAATGTTGATGACCGCTCCGGTGGTCTGGGTAATCATGGTGTAGACGGTTTTTCCGGTTGCCTGCAGCATACGCTCGAACATCGCTGGGTAAAGCAGCCGAAGGACAGGCAGCAGCATACGGTGAGATACTGCTTTCCGTAGAGAACAATTTCCTCAATATCCGTCTGGCTGCGGAAAAAAGGTTCCGCGAAAAACAGACCGATGATAAGGAACAGCAGATAGCTGAGCAATACCAGAAAAACAGCGTTTTCCGCAATCTTGTTGACTTTGTCGAAATCCCTCTCTCCGAGTGAGCGGGCGAGAAGCGCATTGACGCCGACCGCAGTACCTACACCTACGGCAATCATCAGATTCTGGATCGGGGAAAGCCATGGATTCGGCAGTGAGTGCATTTTCACTGATCTGCGCCACAAAGATACTGTCCACGATATTATAGAGAGCCTGAACCAGCATCGAGATCATGATGGGAAGTGACATGGATATGATCAATTTATCGATAGGCATTGTGCCCATTTTATTTTCCTGCATGGGAAACCTCCTTTGTTGAATGGTATAGCGTAAAACGACCTTTCTATACTACCATTTTGCGGCAGCGATTACAAGGCATGGTGCAAGGATTGGGGAATCTTTTGTGAAACGGTGGCACTGTGCCGCAATTTTTGGTAAAATAGATGAGAAAAAAAGAACAACAGGAGATTATACAGATCATGAATATATTATTTTTCTGACCCCGAAGGAAGATGTGGCGCATGTAGATGAGGACGATACCATGCGTCAGGTTCTGGAGAAGATGGAGCATCACGGCTATACGGCAATCCCGCTGCTTAGCCGCGAGGGAAAAATATATCGGAACGATCACGGAGGGCGATTTGCTCTGGTTTTTAAAGGACCGCAATTTTCCGGATTTGAAGTTGCTTGAGGATATGCCGATCACCTCCATCCAGCGCCGCAGGGACAATGAGGCAGTCAAGATTGACGAGTCGATGGAAGACCTCTTCGGCAAGGTGATGAACCAGAACTTCGTTCCCGTCGTGGACGACAAGCGTGTGTTTATTGGTATTGTGACGAGAAAAGATATTCTGGCATACCTTGGGAAGAAGGCCGCTGCGCAGGAGAATGGCGTGCGGGGCATGGATCAGGCATAGTGATGGTAAGCCATACGGATTATGTGACAGAGCTTTCTGTCAGAATTATCAGCAAATAAGCGAGACAGAACAAAAGAATTTCTTAAATTTGTTATTTTTTCACAAAACAGAATGGTAATCCGCTATAATATAAAGGAGAAACAAGGCATAACATTTATACAAAAGAAAGGGGAATTTACAAATGAATTCAATTTTATCAGCGACAGTATTGATTCCACTGATTGTGATCGTGCTGCTCATCGTACTGCTGTGCGTCGGATACGTGAAAGCACCACCGGATATGGCGTACATTATTTCCGGTGTCAAGAAGAAGTCCAAGGTGGTCATCGGAAAAGCGAGCATTCGCATTCCGTTTTTGAGCGTCTGGATAAGCTGAACCTGCGGCTGATTCCGATCGATGTCAAGACGAGCAATGCCGTGCCGACAGCGGATTACATCAATATCAATGTCGATGCGACCGTCAACATCAAGATCAGCAACGATCCGGAGAAGCTGCGGCTTGCGGCAGAGAACTTCTTAAATAAAAACACCGATATATTGCCGGGGTGGCAAGAGAAGTTCTCGAAGGTAATGTGCGTGAGATCGTAGGTAAGATGAAGCTGGAAGAAATGGTTTCTGACCGACAGAAGTTTGCCAACCTGGTCAAGGAAAATGCGGAGCCGGATCTTGCGGCGATGGGACTCGACATCATCAGCTTTAATGTCCAGAATTTCGTGGACGGCAATGAGGTCATTGAAAATCTGGGTATTGACAACATTGTAAAGATCAAAGAGTGCGGCGATTGCCCGTGCCGAGAGTGAGCGAGACATCAAAGTCGCACAGGCAGCGGCGGACAAAGAGTCCAATGATGCAGCGGTTGCGGCTCAGACGGAGATCGCAAAGAAGCAGAATGAGCTTGCCATCAAGAAGTCCGAACTTCAGATGGAGGCGGACACGAAGAAGGCTATGGCCGATGCGGCTTACGAGATCCAGAAAGAGGAGCAGCGTAAGACGATCGAGGTGACAACCGCCAACGCGGATATTGCAAAGCAGGAGCGTGAGATCGAGCCTGAAGCAGAAAGAGGTTGCAGTCAAGGAGCAGTCTCTGGAGGCGGAGATCAAGAAACAGGCGGAAGCGGATAAGTATGCGGCGCAGCAGCGCGCGGAGGCAGAACTCTACCAGCGCCAGAAGGACGCGGAGGCGAGACAGTTCGAGGCACAGCGCGAGGCGGAGGCGAGAAAAGCGCAGGCAGAGGCAGAGCGTTACGCCAAGGAACAGGAGGCTGCCGGTATCCGTGCGGTCGGTGAGGCAGAGGCATCTGCGATCCAGGCCAAAGGTATTGCAGAGGCGGAAGCGATGGAGAAGAAAGCGGAGGCGTACGCAAAGTACAATAAAGCGGCAGTGGCAGAGATGATGATCAAGGTACTTCCGGACATCGCAGCCAAAGTGGCAGAGCCGCTCGGTCAGATCGACAAAATCACGATCATCGGCGGCGGAGAAGGTGGAAACGGTGTGGATCAGGTTGCCGGCAATGTGCCGGTTGTCATGGCAAAAGTATTTGAGAGCATGAAAGAGGCTACCGGTATTGATCTGGCAGACATCATCAACGCAGAGTCCTACGATGCACAGGTGAACCGCAACATCAATGTGTCGGGACTGGATTCCGTGAATCTTGTGGTAAAGATGAAAAGACAGCCGCGGGACAGCCGGATGCGCAGGACGGGGCAACGACAGAGTGATGACGGTGGAAGTTGGCGTCAACCGCAGAGCGGGAACGGGGCAGTCTGTTACGGCGGCAGTTTTTATCGTGATAGCGGCGGGATCGATAGCGGTGATCCGCTGCTTGCCGCAAACCTTGACCGTAGAGCACTCGGGCTTGCGGCGTGTGTTCTCACATTAGTTTTTCTGGGTCGGGTTTATCGGGGCAATCTGCTGCGTGGGGGAGATTGTAAATACGCCGACCAGGGCGTTCCTTCTCACCAGTGACTGGCAGTTGTATTATGTTCATTTTGCAGCCCGCGACTACGGACCTGCACCGGTGACAAAAGCCGGGGAGATCGTACATAATTACAAGGTGCTCTCCGAGGAGAAAAAAGGACGGAAATGGCGCCGGGAGTATCTGGGCAGCGAGGAGTTCCGCAGCATGGCGCAGCAGTACCTCGAGGGAGTGCGGACGGATACGATGGGGTGCGTGATCGAGCATCTTCAGACACCCTCCGTCCGTTCCGAAGGCATCGACGGAAAGTGTGCTGCGCTACTGGGATGACGCCCGGAAAAAGTGGGCAACGATCCGGCTTTTAAGAACAAATACCGGATATGAGAAAATCTGCCGTACGGTAAAGCTCCGACAGGAGCTCGGACGCTAAGAACATCTCTAAAAACGGGGCTGCCGCATAAAGCGGACAGTCCCGTTTGACGATAAGTAATATAAGGAGGAAGAGCATCCTATCGATTTCAGATGGAAATGTAGATGGAACATTCGTTGAAAAAAATGCGCGCATTTCTTCCGGCCGGATTTTTGCATCGGATTCCGTGTCTCTTCTACGTTTTGACAATCCACGGAATGTGTCCGACAAACCGCAGACAATGAGCGGATTCCCTAGTGTCCCTAGCGGCACTGCTTCACAGACAATATAAAACTGCGCGAACCGAACTCGCCGTCATCTGCTATTGAAGTTAAGGCAGATGACGGCTCAAACAGCGGCTTCGCGCGGTTATGTTTTTTTCAGCAGTGCCATAAGAGGCACACGAGAATCCTAAAATTGTCTGCAGGTTGCGGACACATCCGTGGAGTGTTCAAAGCTTGGAAAGACATGGATCATCGGGGATGCAAAAACCGGCTGGTTAGAAATGCCACATTTTTGATCCGAATTTCCAGATGCATTCCATCTGAAATCGAAGGACATGGTCATTCTTCATACTATTACTTACCACATCAAACAGGACTGGCTGTTTGATGCGACAGTCCCGTTTTGTATGGAAGAGAAAAGATTACTGTGTATTTTTTCTGCAGTTCATTGGCATTTTCCTGAAGGCTGCTGCATGATCAGGGCAATGTCGTCCACGCTTTGCAGATTGGTGCGGCAGCCGGCAAGGGTCGCACCAGCGCTTGCGGTAACTTCCTGTGTCAGGGCGGATACATTTTCGATGCTCTGGATAATCTGGCTGTTGGAATCAGATACCGCATCCACACCCTGCTTTAACTCGGACATGCCGGAGGTAATGCTTGCGGTATTTTTTCTCAATGAGATCAAAATATCCGGCAGCGGAAGTAATGTATTCACTCTGGTGCCTGTTGCTGTCGAACAGTTCAGTGACGGAGTCGGTAACGGAGGAAATGGACTGCGAGATGTGCTCAATCAACTGATTGATATCTCCCGTAGCACCATTGGTCTGACCGGCAAGGCTGGAAATCTCCTCGGCGACAACGGCAAAACCGCGTCCGGCTTCACCGGCGCGTGCTGCCTCAATGCTGGCATTGAGCGCTAAAAGGCTTGTCTGGGAAGCAACACTGCTGATTAAGGCAACGATGCTCTGCATTTTGTCAGCATATTCCTTCAGGCTCTTCCATAGAATCCGCGACGTGTACTGGAAGCCTCTGAGACCTGTACCTGCTGCACAAGATTCTTCATAACATCTTTGCTTGCCGTCAGATTGGCAGAGGTCTCTGCGGTGGAGGAGAGAAGTTCGGCAGTGACGGATGATACGTTCTGTACCTGCTGGTCAATGTTTTCTGTCTGCTGTTGCTGCACCTGGATGGCAGCGGCGGTCTCGGAAGTGCCGCTGGTAAGATCCTCCATGGCGGTCTGCGTGCCGGCGATGGAATCTCGAAGCTGTGAGGTGCTGTGTGAAACCTGATCGATATTTCCTGCCATATCTCCGGCAACCTTTAAGGTCAGCTGCAGAAGATCATCGGACTGGCTGCGGTCAGAGTCAGCCTTTTTGATGTTGGCATCGTTGATCTGCGCAATCTTTGTGACAGACATCAATACAAAAATATAGGAAAGGATAATGCAGGCGATTATAATCTCGGCATTGGTAATCTGGGCAGCGGTGAAACCCTGTGTAACGGCACGAAAGACCAGAACAAGGATATTGATCACCAGTGCATAAGTACACAGCAGGGAAACGAGCTTTTTTATCTGCATACACCAGAAGAATCAACAGCATTACGATTACATAGCAGAACGTCAGATCTGTTGATGAGGTAAACATCACATAGGCATACAGAAGGGCAAAGCCGCCGCCGCAGAGATAGCGCACACTAGAGGTATCCTTCTGCTTTGTGTAGGCAAGAATGGATGTGACACAGGGCAGCAGACAGAGCAGAAGAAAAATCAGATACGACGGAAGACTGCGCACGCCTTTTAAGACTTCTGCGATGTAGGCCGCCGCAAGTACCGTATTCATTGTGCAGGTGCCGGCAATGGCTGTCTTATTGCGGCTTTGTGCTGCAACTGCCGGATGGGAAAGATCGGTCAAACGATTATCCATAGAAAGAATCCTCCTTTGTAAATACCGTATTACTAAATGTAAAAGGCACCGGTGCATCTTGTGCACCGATGCCTTTTTTTCCTGCTATTATTGTAACAGTTTGGCGGATGTTCATAAAGTAGATGTAAGAGGAACAGGACTATTTTACCAGATTTTCTGCATAATCCAGAGCTTCTACGATATTTGCATGGAAATTTTGGGCTCCGACGTACTCGGTAAAGCCATCTTTGACCATTACGGACATCGGCTGTTCGTTGACGTGGGAGAAAACCAGTGTAATCTTTTTCTTTTTTGCACGGTCGGCCAGTTCGCGCAGTGATTTCATGGCACTGGCGTCGATGGCAGGGACGCTGCGCATGCGGATGACAATCACGCGGGTAGCCTTGTCACTGTTGATCTGTAAGATCTGGTCTGCGGCGGCGAAAACAGCGGACCACTGATCTCGAAGACACGGATGGTGTGAGGAATATCGCGCAGTTTTTCCGCTTCGCCCGGGGTAACGTCCGGCTCATCCAGATATTTCCATGCGGTCACATCGGCGGTTTCTGCCATACGCTTCATGAAAAGCATGGCGGCGAGCACAACGCCGACTTCAATCGCGATCACAAGATCGAAAAAATACGGTGAGCAGGAAAGTTGCCACCAGCACAATGACATCGCTTTTGGCGCTGTTTTGCAGAGACGGAAAAAGGAAGTCCAGTCTGCCATGTTGGCAGCCACAATCAGAAGAACAGCGGCAAGCGTTGTCATCGGGATCAAAGCGGCAAGCGGCATGAGCACCAGAAGGATAATGGTTAAGGTAATACAGTGCACGATGCCGGCGACCGGGGGTGCGGCCGCCGTTGCGGACGTTGGCTGCGGTACGGGCGATCGCACCGGTTGCCGGGATACCGCCGAAAATACCGGAAAAAATATTTCCGAGTCCCTGACCGACCAGCTCGGCGTTGGATTTGTGGGTATCACCGATCATTCCGTCCGAGACGACAGCGGACAGCAGGGATTCGATGCCTGCCAGCAGCGCGATGGTAAACGCCGGTGAGAGCATTTCCTGCACCAGTTTCATGGACAGTGCCGGAACATGCGGTGTCGGGAAGGAGGAAGAAAGCTCTCCGTAGACACTGCCGATTGTGTTGACCGGGAGATCCGCGAAGTAGACAACGGCGGTCGTGACAATAATCGCAATCAGAGATCCCGGAATCTTGTCGGTGACTTTCGGCCAGAGCAGCATGATGACAATAGCTGCAGCGCCCACAGCGGTGGCAGTCCAGTTGATGGTGGAAATATTTGTGGCGTAGGCAATGACCTTATCCACGAACCCGGACGGCACGGATGCGATGGAGAGTCCGAAGAAATCCTTGAGCCTGGCCGACAAACAGGGTCACAGCGATACCGCAGGTAAAACCGGTTGTGATGGTATAAGGAATATATTTAATGAGAGAACCAAAGTGGCAGATTCCCATTACGATCAGAAAAATGCCGGCAAGAATGGTTGCGACAGTAAGGCCTGCCGTGCCATAATCCGTGACAATGCCATAGATGATGACTACAAAGGCTGCCGTAGGACCACCGATCTGCACACGGCTGCCGCCGAAAAACGAGATAAAAAATCCAGCGATGATGGCAGTATAGAGCCCCTGCTCCGGCCCGACGCCGGATGCGATGGCAAGCGCGATCGACAGTGGCAGGGCAATGATGGCAACGATGATACCGGAGATCACGTCGCGCATGGTCTGTTCTTTGCTGTAGTCCTTTAAGACGTCAAATAGTTTTGGTTTCAATTCATTCATTTTCATTTCCTCAGTCTGTAATTATTAAATTTTATAAACACAAGTCAAAATTTTAGCACTTTACAAACGCGAACGCAAGAACGCACGGGAAAAAATACAAGCACATGGAAAGGTGAGCAAAACTGGGAAAAATGGAAGACATTTTACAGGAAAAAGAAGATGTGAAAAGCCGGATTGTATGTTAAGATAGATGATAATAAATGATATAGGAAGAAAAGGCGGCAATCATGGCGGAGTCGGGCAATTCTTATCAGAAGATCTATGAAATCGTAAAGCAGATTCCAAAGGGATGTGTGGCATCTTACGGACAGGTGGCGGCGCTTGCAGGGAATCCCAGATGGGCAAGAGTGGTTGGCTACGCGCTTCACGTGAACCCGGATCCAGCGCATATTCCTGTTACCGTGTGGTGAACCGGGAAGGCAGACTCTCGGATGCCTTTGCATTTGGCGGTGTGAATGAGCAGAAGAAGCATCTGCTGCTGGAGGCAGAGGGCGTCGAAGTAACTGACGGCTATGTGGATATGGAACTGTATCAGTGGAAGAAGTTCCGGATTTAAGAGAGACGGAGGAGAAATATGCAAAAAAAGGAACTGGCACTTCAGGTGATAGAGCGTTTGAAAAAGGAGTATCCGGACACGGATGTTCACTGGATTATGACGATGCATGGAAGCTTCTGGTCAGTGTGAGACTGGCGGCACAGTGTACGGATGCGAGAGTCAATGTGATCGTGCAGGATCTGTACCGGGAATTCCCGGATGTGGATGCACTTGCGGATGCAGATGTGGAGGAGATTGAGCGTATTGTAAAACCGTGCGGGCTGGGACATAGCAAGGCGCGCGACATCTCCGCCTGCATGAAGATGCTGAAGGACCAGATGTTAGTGGATATCGGATTCAAGGAAATTGAGGTTGGTTTCCCGGCAGCTTCTGAGACAGAATTTATTTTCATGAGAACATTGATCGAGCGTGATATGATCCCGGATGATGTGACCGTACAGGTTTTGACACAGGCGAGAGAACATATTATTAAGAAAACATTTGAGGCGGTCAAGGGTGCGCCGCATGCAGTCATTCACCTTTACAATTCTACTTCTGTGGCACAGCGCGAACAGGTATTTAAAAAGAGCAAAGAGCAGATCAAACAGCTTGCAGTCGATGGCGCAGAATTGCTGAAAAAACTGGCAGACGAGACAGAGGGGGATTTCTCTTTCGAGTACAGTCCTGAAAGTTTCCACGGCACAGAAGTGGATTATGCAGTGGAAGTATGTAATGCGGTACTTGATGTATGGCAGCCATCTGCACAGAATAAGGCGATCATCAACATTCCGGCTACTGTAGAAACAGCAATGCCGCATGTGTTCGCAACCCAGATCGAGTATGTAAGTAAAAATTTGAAATATCGTGACAATGTTGTTTTAAGCCTTCATCCACACAACGACAGAGGATGCGGTGTCAGCGATGCAGAGCTTGGACTGCTTGCGGGAGCAGACCGGATTGAGGGAACATTATTTGGAAACGGAGAGCGTACCGGTAACGTGGATATCATCACAGTCGCAATGAACATGTATTCCTATGGAATTGATCCGCAGCTCGATTTTTCCAATATGCCACATATCCGCGAAGTGTATGAGCGTCTGACCAGAATGCAGGTAAATGACCGTCAGCCGTATGCTGGTAATCTGGTATTCTCTGCATTTTCCGGTTCTCATCAGGATGCGATCGCCAAAGGTATGGCGTGGAGAGAAGAGAAGAAGCTTAACACATGGACAGTTCCATATCTTCCAATCGATCCGGTGGATGTTGGCAGAACGTACGATTCTGATGTTATCCGTATCAACAGCCAGTCCGGTAAGGGTGGAATCAGTTACATACTGAAACAGAACTTTTCTATTTCTGTGCCGGAGAAGATGCGCGAGGAAGTTGGTTACGCTGTGAAACAGGTATCTGATGAGGAACACAAAGAGTTGTCTCCACAGTGGGTTTACGAGATTTTCGAGGACAATTACATTCATTATACTCCATACTTCCAGATTTCCGAGTGTCATTTCCGTCAGGATGATGGCATTATGGCAGAGGCAACGATTCAGTATGGAGAGAAAAAGACGATTGTAGATGCTAATGGAAATGGACGTCTGGATGCGATCAGTAACACGATTAAGCAGTATTTTGGAATTACTTATGAACTGTCCACTTATGAGGAGCATGCATTGTCCCATGGTTCATCCTCCAAGGCGATGGCTTATGTTGGTATCACCCACGACGGAAAGAATTACTGGGGCGCAGGCATGGATGAGGATATCATCAAAGCGTCTATCCATGCGCTTGTGGTAGCAGTCAACAAACTTCCGGAGATGACCAAAGATGACAATCATCAGGATGACCGTCTGGTTTCCATGTTAAATTATATCCAGACAAATTATCAGACTGTAACATTAGAGAATATGGCAGAACAGTTCCATCTAGAATGAAACGTGCCAAGACGTTGTTGAAAAATGGCAACATGACAGTTGAGAATATTTCCTATGCGGTTGGTTATCAGAATGTGGAGCATTTTCAAGGAAGGGCAGAAAGAGACGCGCTATCTGCTTGAGGCAGGCGTGTTCAGCCTTGTGGGCGGGATGGTGCAGAGCTTTGCGGAGAAAAAGCCGGCGCACGGGAGGACCTTTTGTGGCACTGGCAGTACTGTTTATTTATCTGAATGCGCAGAACCGGCAGATCACGACAGACGGGTTGACCGGACTGAATAACCGCAGGGGAGTTTGACGCACATCTGCAGCGGAAGATCGAATTGTGCCCGGAGCACGAGTGGGGACTTCTGATGATTGATGTGGATGATTTCAAGCGGATCAACGATGAACTGGGACATGCGGTGGGCGATGAGGCGCTCTGGCATACAGCGGATATTCTGCGGGGGTGTTCGGCAAAGATCCGGTATTTCTCGCACGCTATGGAGGGGATGAGTTTGCGGTGCTCGGAGACTGGTTTGGGCAGGAACAGATTGAGGAAGCGATCGCGCGGATCCAGGAAGGTATCGACCGGTTTAACAAAGAGGGACAGCTTCCGCTGCAGCTGTCCATGAGTATCGGCTACGCGTTCTGGCATGAAGCCGGAAGGCGCGGGGAGAACCTGATACAGCAGGCGGATGAGCGGATGTATGAGGAGAAACAGAAAAAGAAACGTATGCGCGCATAGAGCGCGGTGCATGGGGAGGCGGACTGCGTGAGTACGGCAGCATTTTTACAGATCAATTTCATACCGGCGATTGCGCTGCTCATGATGCGCCATAATACCAGGCAGACGCTGTCTTTTCGTGGAGGACACGCGTGCTGCGCACGGAAATGCTGCTGTTTGTACTGCTTTTACTGTGCCGCACAGCGATTTTGTGCAATCTCGGAAAAGGCGGATTTGGTCAAGGATTTTGTTAAAGGGGCTGGGGTGTGGTATGCGTTCGGCCTTCTGGCATGCGCCTACCTGTGCTTTTGTATGTGCTGGATGTGGCGCAGGACGGAAACGGACAGAGAGGGATAAAATGCTGGATTCTGGCGATACCGGCACTGATCGGCAGCGCTGTGCTGCTCTCAAACCCGTGGACGAAGGCGGTCTATTTTATCAATATGGTGAATTACTATAAAAAGGGACCTGCGGCATATCTGATACCTGCCGTGGGCATGTTATACCTTGCCAATGGTGGCATTCCTTCTTGCTGCGTTTGGTGCGCGCCGTGCCGGAAGTGCGCAGCGCAGGGGAGAACTGGGGAAGCTTGCCGCCGCTTTTTTGTTCCCTGCTGCGGGCATTCTGGTAGAAAAAAAATATTTTCCATGGATGCCGCGTGGGCGTTTACGGTTGCTGCATTGCTGTGGGTGTATCTTGGTATTCAGAAAGGTCAGGTAACGCAGGATGGTCTGACCGGTCTCAACAACAGACGCAGACTGGATCAGTACATGTGGGAACTTGACGAGCGCAGCGGAGAGCGGGAGACCTGCTGCTATCTGCTGATGGATGTGAACAAGTTCAAGAAAGTAAACGATACCTACGGTCACGTGACCGGCGACGAGGTGCTCAGGCTGGTGGCGGAGCAGTTAAAGCGCACCTTTTGGCAATATGCAGGCGTTTCTGGCACGCTACGGCGGGGATGAATTCGTTGTGATTGTAAAGGTAAGACGCAGGACGAGATGGACGTGATCATTCATCAGACACAGGAGAATGTAAATGCAATTGCCTGGGGAGCGGATACCCCGTGGCAAACGTCGATCAGTATCGGCTGCGCGATGCGGGGAGAGCAGGGAAGCAAAAAAAGCCATGAACTGCTGGCGCTTGCGGATGAGCGCATGTACCGCCAGAAAAAAGGTATACAGGACAGATAATCCGGGCATACTCTCTTCATACGTTCCGATGGGAGCAGAAGACGGAGGTTAGTGCAATGAAGGATGGAGAAGTGAGAGACTTTGGCAGGCGGGATAAGATTGGCTACATGTTCGGTGACTTTGGCAACGATTTTACCTTTATTTTGCCAGGCTCGTTTCTGATGGTATTCTATACCAAGGTGCTCGGTATCAGCGGCGGAATGGTGGGGACACTGTTTCTGGTCGCTTACGATTTGTGGATGCATTCACGGATGTGACGATGGGACGCATCGTCGACGCAGCGCCGCCGGCGCGGGATGGAAAGTTCCGCTGCTGGATCCGCAGGATGTGCGGACCGGTGGCGTTGTCGAGTTTTTGATGTACCAGACTGCCATGGCGCAGGCATCTATGCCGTGGAAGATTGTCTACATGTATGTTACTTATCTTTTGTGGGGAAGTATTTTTTATACATCGATCAATATTCCGTATGGTTCGATGGCATCTGCGATCACGACGGAGGCATCGGAGCGGACGGCGTTATCTACCTCCCGGTCGATTGGGGCGACACTGGCGGGGCTTGTGATCGGCATCGTGACGCCGCTTTTTTCTGTACACGACCGATGCAGACGGCAATCAGGTCGTGCGCGGCGGCGGAACATTTACGGTGGTTGCGGGCATTTTCTCGATTCTCGCGTTACTCTGCTATCTGGTCTGTTACCGCATGACTACGGAACGGGTGGCGGTGGAGCGTGACGTGGACGCGGAATCTGTGAGTTTTGCGACAACGCTCGGTGCGATTGCGAGGAGCCGTGCGCTTCTCGGAATGATTGGAGCCGCGGTATTTCTGCTGCTCTCCCCAGCTGTTAATCAGCACGATGAACAATTATATTTATCCGGATTACTTCGGGGATGCCCGCGGCATCTCGCTGTTCACGCTGCTGTCCACACTGGTGATTCTGCTGGTGGCAGCACCGCTCGTGTGCCTGTTTCCAGACGATTTGGGAAAAAGGAGGCGTCCGTGGCGGGGATGTTGTTCTCTGGTGTTGTATTTGCAGTCATGTATGTGCTGAAATTACAGAATATGTGGCTGTTTCTGTGGCTTGGGGCAATCGGATATCTCGAGGCTTGGTTTTTTAATACAGTGATCTGGGCGAATATCACGGATGTCATCGATGATCAGGAAGTGCAGACCGGGCACCGGGATGACGGAACCGTCTATGCGGTATATTCGTTTGCCAGAAAGGTCGGACAGGCGCTGGCAGGAGGCATCGGAGGATGGGCGCTGCAGGTGATCGGGTATGAGCCGGCTGCGGCGGCGCAGACGGATGCCGTGCGGCGTGGATTGTACACCACAGCAACGCTGGTGCCTGCGATCGGATTTTGTTGTGGCAGCGATTCTGTGGTTTGTGTACCCGCTGGATAAGCGGCGCGTGGAGAAAAACGTGGAGGAACTCAAGAAAAAACATCTGCCCGCTGAGCACTGACTGGTGCGGCGGGCAGATGTTTTTTCTCTGCCGGGGATTACTCGATTTCGATGACGCTCACCGGGCAGCCATCAGCGGCTTCCTGCGTGGCATCTTCCTGTTCCGGCGTCGGCTGATGATAGACCTCCGATACATTTTCATCGTTCATCCGGAAGACCTCGGACATACACTGGCACACAGCCCCGCAGGCTGATACAGCCTTCTGATCACATTTGCTTTCATAGGGCATCCTTTTCTGTGAACCTCCCGGGGAGGTGAATGATGGTTACCTGTTTAGGGTTGCCGGTGTAAACGCGTCATATACGAAAAAGCCGCTAAGAAACCGCTAAGAAATTAAGAAAAAGATGATTTTACAAATACAAGTTTGATATAAAAGAATATATGTTACAATAATTAGTAAATACGGAAAGGATGGTGGGAGAAATGGCGAACAGCAAAAGACATAAGTTGGTATGCTGTCTGATGGCGATGGCTCTCCTGCTGTCTTTTTTATGTGGTGCCGGATCCGGCGGGCAGGGCGGAGCGTGGAAATGCTGCAGCCTGCGTGGCAGACGGGCAGGCTGCTCTGACGGGAGAGATGAGGCACGAAGGTTCCTGGCAGAATATGATGTCTGCGCAGACGCTGCTGGAGACAAGGGACGCAAAGCCGGATGCCTGCACAGATACGTTCACGATGATTCATTCCGTGCTGGATGAAGTCGTCATGCGGGAGCAGGCGGGCATGCGCAGCCTGCTGTCCAAACTGCTGGCGGTGGTTGTGTGGGTGATGCTTCTGGTATGCGTTGTCTGCCGGATTCTAAGCCGCCGTTACGGATGCCGCATGATTTACCATTGGGAGAATATCTATTATATACACCAGACAGATGGAAAGAAAGGAGATTGCCTTCTGAATTACTTACATATATAGAAAAAAACGTAATGACAGGAGGCAGTTTCAGTGAACTATAAAAACCAAATAAGCGACAGAGTAAAGATTTTGCTGATTGATGAGGATGAATGTATTTTTTTATCTGATCCGCAGGGTGCTGCAGCGGGAGAACTATAGGCTTTATACTTCCACCAGCGGACGCTCCGGCATGGAGATGAGCACCAGTATCTGCCCGGATCTGATTCTGATGGATACCCAGCTTTCCGATATGGATGGGATTGGTCTGATCCAGTGGTTCAGAGAGTGGACGGATTGTCCGATTCTCGTTGTATCCGGACAGACGGGATATGGATAAAGTCAACGCCCTGTATGCGGGAGCGGACGACTACATTGTCAAGCCGTTTCATGAGCAGGAGGCCTTGCGGCGAGAATTTACACTGCGCTGCGCAGAAGGATTCCGGGAGGACAGGGAAGCTTTTATCAGGCAGGAGATCTGAAGATTGATTTTCAAGACGGCAGGTAAGCCTTGCCGGGGAGGAGATTCATTTTTCGCCAGTGGAATACCGGATTCTGGAGTGTCTTGCCCTCAATTCGGGAACTGTGGTGACGTATCAGATGTTGTTAGAGAAGATATGGGGACCGTATGCAAGCAGCGGCAGCCGTATTCTGCGGGTCAATATGACAAATATCCGCAAGAAGATAGAGAAGATCCCGATGGATCCGACGTACATTACCACGATCCCGCGTGTGGGCTACCGCATGCGAGAGTCAGACGCCATCGGTTGTCTGAGCTGAGGTTGAAGCGGAAGCTTTGGATGATGAAGTGCCTTTGCCTTCAAAATAGGAATCATAGATTCCGTAGATAAAACCTCCGATAATGATAAGAATACCGATCACAGAAAAAATGTGTTCAAAAAGATTGTCATATAAAATCCCCTTTGGTTTTAGTTGTCATCAAGTATAACAGCCAGGAAAACGGAGGGGATTTTGCCGCTTTTTTAATTTTTTCATAGTGTACCAGGAAGAGACTTAACACTTTTTTAGCATCAGGAGCCGTGCAGAGGCAATATTGTATGTTTTTGAACAAAATGGCTATATTTTGTTAAATAAAGCACTTTTTCGTAGAAATATATGGCAATATTTGTGTTTTTGCTATAATAAGGGTAATATGTTAAGAAACAGGGAGAAGGTTATCAATATGAAAAAGGGGAAGAAGCAGGCAAAGCGAAGAAACGCGAATGTTACGATGGCATTTGGAATCCGGGAGAAGATCGTGCTGTGTTTTCTTGTGCCGGTTCTGTTTATGATTGTGCTTGGAATTATTTCCTACCGCAAGGCGGCGGACGGAATGAGCAGTTCCTATCGCGATTCCACGCAGCAGACGATCGAGATGGCGTTGCAGAATATCGATACGAGCAACTCGTTCATCAGTGCAGAGGCATTAAAATACGTGGTGGATTCGGATCTTGGAAAGTATTTTGTGGGGATTTACGACAATGATCCGACGTCAAGCGGACGTTGATTGACCAGGTGAAGACAAGAATTCTTGCTTCCCAGGTTGGCAACTCTATCTCAGCAACATCTATATTATTCCTTCCGGCGATCTGCAGATGATCTCGACGAAGAACAAGGCGCAGAAGGGCATTTACCAGGAGTACATGGATGAGATGGCGGTTGATGGCAAGCTGGGACAGTGGGATGACCATCACAATGCGCTGGATGAGTATCTGAGCATCGACTCGTCCAGATACATTATGGTATATCAGGCAACCGCGCAGAACGGTAAGGCGGTTATCGTAATCGACATCAAGGCGGAGGCAGTCACAGAGTTCATGCAGGGACTGAATCTGGGAGACGGAAGCATTGTGGGATTCGTGACGGCAGGCGGCAGAGAGGCTTGCAGTGAAGCGCAATGCAGGAGACGAACAGGGAACGCCGGTCGAGGAGAGACGATTTTTGCAGACAAGGATTTTTTATCTGCAGGCGAGTGAGACGGACGGCGTAAGACAGGTGCAGTACAACGGAACAGATTATCTGTTTTTCCACAGCAAGAGTGAGGATACCGGGGCAACGATGTGTGCGCTGGTGCCGTTGAAGGTCATTACCGGACAGGCAGAGTCCATTAAGCAGATCACGCTAGCGGGAGTTCTGATCTCAGTATCATTGCACTTTTGATCGGAACTGCAGTGACAAGCGGAATCCGCAAAGAATATGAAGCGTATTTCCGGAAGCCTTGAGGTTGTGGCGGAAGGTAATCTGGCAACGACCGTGTCCGTGAAGGGGACGCGACGAGTTCCGCGGACTTGCTGCTGCGGCAAATGACATGATCGCACACAACAAGCAGGCTGGTGCAGAAGGTCAGTCAGGCGACGGATAAGCTGGCGGCATCTGCCGGTGAAGTGACGAATGCATCCGGTATTATCCAGGAATATTCGCAGGACATAGCAAACGCGATCGGTGAGATCAACGAGGGCATGGAGCGGCAGTCCACACATGCGCAGGAGTGCGTGAGCAAGACGGGAACGCTTTCCGAGGAGATTCAGGAAGTCAACCGTGTGGCGCGCGAGGTAGAGACGCTTGTGTCTGAGGCGGAGGAGATGATCCGCAAAGGTATGGACCGGATCGAACAGCTGGGACAGCGCGCGAATGAGACGACAGCTGTGACTGCGAAGGTGGAAGAAAGCATCGAAGACTTGAAGCGCGAATCGGAGACGATCAATCAGTTTGTTTCTGTCATTACAGATATTTCGGAGCAGACGAACCTGTTATCGCTCAATGCATCGATTGAGGCGGCAAGAGCCGGAGAGGCAGGACGCGGATTTGCGGTTGTAGCCGAGGAGATCCGTAAGCTTGCAGACAATTCGGCGGAGGCTGCCGGAGAGATCCGCAATAATGTGGAGAATATCAGTGCGCAGACCGGCGTGAGCGTCGAGAGCGCAAAGCAGGCGGGCGAGATGGTTGCACAGCAGACCGAAGCAGTGCGTGAGGTTATCGGTGTATTCCAGGATATGAGCGACGCCATGGATAAGCTGTTTGACGGATTAAAGGAGATTCTTGCCGGAACGGAGCGTGCCGATAAGGAGCGCGAGGATACGCTTGAGGCAGTACATAATATTTCTTCTATCATTGAAGAGACGGCAGCAAGCGCTGAAGTGGTGAAGAAGGTTGCAGCAAGTCTGGAGCAGAATGTAGAGAACTTAAACGGCACGGCGGAGAGCCTGGGAGATAATATGACAGGTCTTAAGACCGAGATCGCCGTATTTAAGACAGAATAGGCGAAGAACATTTAGAGAATATAATAGAAGATAAAAAGCGGCAGCCAGTCGATCATGAGATCGGCTGGCTGCCGCTTCTTGAACGCAGAGAGAACTGCATTTTATAAAGCAAAATTTGCAGGGGTCACACTGCATCAGAACGCGCAATCAGAGGTTCAGGCAGGAAAGATTAAGCAGAAACTGCCGGTGTAGCAATTCTCTGGAGAGTACAGCAGACTGAAAGGAGTCAAGCGTAGGCGATAGACATTCGCATACTGTACATAGTGCCAGTGAAGTTCCGTCTGCCAGTTGTCGAGTGTGATCAGGCGGTCTTCATCCAGATGAAAATCAAACAGATGGCTGCGCAGGCTCGTAAAAAGGGCGGCATAGCGGAACAGGTTGGCGAGCATATGGCATGCCTTATCTGTGTCAGCGATGGCAGGCAGACGCACGCTGCCATAGCGCTTAAGCCCTGCAAACCGGGAGCCGGTTCCGGAAAGGTTCTGGGCGATCTCGGTCTCGAGAAGTGTGCCAAAATCGGTGTTGTAGTAGTTTAAGGTGGCAGCGACCAGGGTATCCGTCAACTGGACAAAGGACGGATGGTGCAGACAGTCATGCTGCTCAAAATACTCGTCCATAAAGTCATAGAGAACAAAAAGACTCGCAAAGCTGAAGTGATATTCCGGACGGTATGCATTTAAAAACTGCGGCAGCAAAGCAGCCAGTGCGTCCGTGTGATGCATCAGGCACAGGCAGAGTGCTGCGTAGAAGTTCCGGCAGTCCACGAGCAGGGCATCCAGCGGCAGATTGCCGGCTGCGTAAGGCAGGCTGGCAGCCTCCGGCGCATGATCTTCTATCAGAGAGTCGATAACCGGTGTGGTGGTGCCGAAAGGAACCCCTGCAGTCAGCACAATGGCGGCATACAGATAAAACGGTTCAAAGCCGTCCGCTGCGATGGAAGGCGAGAAATAGTCGTCTGCAGAGAGATAATCCTCCAGTATCTCAAAGCTGTCTTCCGGCCGACGGGCAGGAAACCTGATCTGCGAGGAATTGTGCGAGATCCGGATGCTCTTCTGCCACGCAGGATAGAAACGAAAGAGCGAGTAGGTGAGAACACGCTGTCTGCCGGCAGGCTCCTTCGTGTAGTTTACAAGAAATGCGGGGAAATAATTGATCGTTATAAGTTTCCATGAAGAACTCCTTTTCCAAAAGTAATCCGTATGTGTGTGCGGACGGATGCCCGCAGCGCATACCGACATCATAGCACATTTTAGAATTAGATGCCATCATGCGTTTTCATTTTCCGTCAGGTGTGTTACAATAACAAGCAGACATAGAAAGCAGACAGAGGGAAAAAGATGCCAAAACAGAATCAACCAAAGGAAGAGAAAAGAGAAAAGGGGACAGCACAAGCGGTCATCCGTGAGATTTTAAGCTGGGTGATACCGTTTGTAATCGCGCTTGCCGTTGCGATGTTTTTGAAAAATTATATTATCATCAATGCGGATGTGCCTACCGGATCGATGGAGAATACAATCCTGCCGGGAGACCGTTTTATCGGAAACCGTCTGGCATACCGGAGCAAGTCGCCGGAGCGCGGTGATATTGTCATTTTCCGTTATCCGGACAACGAGGAAGAACTGTATGTGAAGCGTGTGATCGGGCTTCCGGGCGAGACCGTGGATATCCGGGACGGATACATTTATATTGACGGAGCGGATACGCCGCTGGACGAGGATTATCTCAAAGAGGACTGGACGGTGGCGACGGGGAATTATCATTTTGAGGTGCCGGAAGACTCTTATCTGATGCTGGGGGATAATCGGAATGATTCGTGGGACGCACGATACTGGACGAATCCGTATGTGAGGAGGATAAGATTCTGGGCAGGGCGGCAGTGATCTACTGGCCGGTGCATGATATTGGAAAGCTTGAGTAGGGGAGAAGCAATCGAGGGGGTAGTTTTATGGTTACATTATTGGCGAAGATATTCATTCAGGAGAAGAACGATCAGACGAAGATTCGTGAAGAATATGGTGTGCTGTGCGGTGTGGTAGGTATTCTGTTCAATGTACTGCTCTTTGCGGGAAAATTTCTTGCGGGCACCATCAGCCATTCCATTGCCATCACGGCGGATGCGGTCAACAACCTGTCGGATGCAGGCTCTTCGATCGTGACGCTGGCAGGCTTCAAGCTGGCAGGCACAAAGCCGGATCCGGAGCATCCGTTTGGGCATGGCAGGATCGAGTATATCTCAGGACTGGTGGTGGCAGCAGCGATTCTTCTGATGGCGTATGAATTGATCCGGGATTCGGTGGGCAAGATCGTACATCCGGAGGAGACAGAGTTCTCCGGGCTGATTGTTGTGATTCTGGTGTTGTCGATTCTGGTGAAGCTGTATATGTATTTTTACAATCACACGATCGGGAAAAAACTTGATTCCGCGGCAATGCAGGCAACAGCCATCGACAGCCTGAGTGACACCTGTGCGACAACGGCAGTTCTTGCGGCAACACTGATCGGACATTTTACCGGACTTCACATCGACGGATGGTGCGGTGTGCTGGTTGGTGTATTCATTCTGTATGCGGGGATCAGCGCGGCGAACCAGCCGGATGACTGCATCTGATTCCGTGTCTCTTCCACGTTTGGACGTGTCTCTCCGTTTGGAGTGTGTCCGACACGCCGCAGACAATGAGCGGACTTTTTAGTGTCTCCTAACATCACCGCTTCACAGACAATATAAAACCGCGCGAACCGAAACTCGTTGGCATCTGCTATTGAAAGCATGGCAGATGCCGACTCAGACATCGGCTTTGCGCGGTTATGTTTTGTTCAGTAGTGCCATTAAGGAACACACAAAAGTCCTTAAATTGTCTGTTGGCTTGCGGACACACTCCGTGGAGTGCTCCAAACTTGGAAAGACACGGATCATCACAGATGCAGTCACCGGCTGGTTAGAAATGCCGCATTTTTTGAACAGAATGTTCCCATTGTAGGAAGGTGATCGCCAAACATAACAATAATGGTATCCTCACCGCGGCGGTTGACTGCATCAATGAGGTTTGCAATAAAGTTATCTGTGTTGTGGATCATGTTTACATAATATTCCCACTGATTATTGGAAGCTTCATCGGCAGCTCCGGTTACAGTGATCTCCGGATTCTCAATAATCTTTTCAGTTGGATAATCTCCATGGGAACCAACTGTGATCGTGTATACAAAGTCGGACTGATTTTCTGTTGCATCCATAGCTTTTACAGTCTCATTTACAAGAACTTTATCGGTTGGCCAGCTTCCACTTGGTGTGTACTCGGTAATGTTCATTAACTCTTTACTTGTAAATGTATCAAATCCCATTTTTGAAAACGCATTGTTTCTGCTATAGAAGGTAGCAGTGTTGTTATGTACGACATGTGTGCCGTAACCAATAGAGGAAAGGTCAGATGCAATACTTTCAACGCTTGGGCAGTCAGACTGTTTTAAAATTGTTTTGTAAGGATACTCGCCGGTACCAAAGTACTGCATGCTCATACCGGTTAAAACTTCAAATTCTGTATTGGCAGTTCCGGCTCCGACAACAGGTACGGTAAGATAACCGGTGGTGAAGTTCTGCTCTAAACTGTGGAATGTTGGAATCGGATCTTCTGACATCTGAAGGAAATTTACATCGTATGGATCGATAAAGGATTCCAGCAAAATACAGATAATATTTGGCTCTTTGCCAGCAGAAACAGTTGTTTCTTCTTTGGAAGAGTCCACTAAAGTTTCGATAGCGTCAATGGTTTCTTTGGAGTAATCATCCGGTTTATTCATTCCACGGCCGACAACGCTTGTAGAGAAACCATAAACAAATCCGTAATCAGAGTATCCCTGTGCAATATTTGCAAAGTAAGAGGCAATAATATTAGAACTCTGTGCAGCCTGTGTTGTGATCGGAATACCGACAACTAACAGTGCAACGATCGCAAGTGGGGAAAGTACAACGTGGCGTTTTCCCTGATACTTCGGTCCTTTGATAAAGAAGAGAACCAGAAATATAATGAAAGAAGCAACCACGGCTACTACAACGGTAGCCTCTTCCGCAGTAAAATAATTGGTGTTCTGCATTGCAAACAGGTCTGGAAGCATTTTAAAATCGGTGTAGCTGAATGGAGTTACACGGTTGGAAAGGATGATTCCGTTGACTGTTCCGAGGAAAATCCAGAGTCCGGTGATCAGAACACGAAGCTGTGCTCTTGTCTTAAACAGGTAAACAATTGATAAGGAAGCAAATACAATAAAGGCATTGTAAAGGTAAGCCCATGTATGATTGCCTACGAAGGAAACAGCAGAGAAAAAGTCTCTTCTGGAGATCACTTCTACGGTAAAAGTAATAAAGCATGCTAAAATAAAGTGGAAAATAAGAGAATATCTATTGAAAAATGCGATTCTCTTATAATATTTCTCACTGTGTGGTTTCCTTTTTGGTAATTTTGAAAGAAAAACTTCTGCTTTTTCCTTTACCGGTGCAAATTTCTGGAATAATTTGTTCATTTTTTCTTTGACTGATTTGAATTTCTGTTTCATATACCCTCCTTGTTGGCAAAGGAAAATACGAAAAATTGATTTTCCTGTCTGCATCTGAGCTTTTTGCAATCGCTTTTGCAAAAAAAATACAGGTGCGTTACATCTATCAGCAGTTATGATAATCTGCAATGAAAAAGAGTTTTAAAAGCTCTTTTATTGTCCAGGTAAAACACATGTAAAATTACAGTAAAAAAATTATTTTTGATACTAAAAGAATATATCGCTTATGAGGAAAAAAAACAATTGGAAAGATAAATAAAAAAGAAGGAAGATTTCAGGATTTTCTATAAAATATGAATAAAAAATGAACAAACTATGACTAAATGAGAACATATAGCACCGGAGGCTATTTCACAAACTTGTTAATAGCCTCGTTTAAGTCTTTTAATACCTGCTCATCACCTGTTTCGATCGCATCTACCAGACAGTGCAGCGAATTTCAGCGGGGATTATCCGACCCTGATCGTGCACAACATCGACCAGCCAGGGCATGTGGCTGAGGTGACTTCGATGCTGGCGCACAAGTCGGTAAATATTGCTACGATGCAGCTTTACCGCGAGAGCCGGGGCACCAGGGCGGTCATGGTCATCGAGTGCGACAGAGGTGCCGGAAGAGGCAATCGAATGGCTGGAGCATCTGGAGGGAATTTTAAAGGTTACCTACTTAAGCATGCTGGAAGCATAGATACATCAGATGGGCAGAAAGATGCAGCGTATGTGACGGGAAGGCGGTGTGAACCGTCTGGATGATAGAAAAACAGAGGAGGATGACAATGTACCGATCATTGGAGGAACTGTGCCGGATGGAGAGAGAGACCGGGAAGCCTTTTTGGAAAATTGTGCAGGAGGATGACTGCGTGGAGCAGGGCATCAGCGCAGAGGAGTCGTTGCACAGATGCGCGGGATGTACCAGGCAATGCAGTATGCAGATGCACCTTACGATGAGACGTTAAAGTCAGCAAGTGGACTGGTCGGAACAGAGGGAACCAGGATGAAGCGGGCGCGGGAGGCGAGAACGCTGCTCTGCGGAGACTTTATCGGAAAAGTGATGGAAAAAGCGCTGAAGACCAGCGAGTCCAATGCCTGCATGAAGCGGATCGTGGCGGCACCGACCGCAGGCTCCTGCGGTGTGGTACCGGGCAGTGTTTTTGAGTGTGCAGGAGGAGCGCGGTTTTTCTGAGGGTGTATGGTGGAAGCCCTGTACGTGGCAGCCGGAATCGGTGGGTGATTGCAAACCGGGCGTTTTGGCAGGCGCAGCAGGCGGCTGTCAGGCGGAGATTGGTTCGGCTTCCGCGATGGCGGCAGGTGGTGTGGACGTATCTTCTGGGCGGCGGTGCAGATGATTGCCAATGCGGCGCTGGCGCTTAAGAATCTGCTTGGACTGGCATGCGATCCGGTGGCGGGACTTGTAGAAGTTCCGTGTGTGAAGCGCAATGTCATGGGAGCCGTGAATGCCATGACTTCTGCAGATATGACGATGGCGGGGATCTTCAAGATTCCGCGGATGAAGTGATTGACGATGCGCAGTATCGGGCGCAGCATGAGCGAGGATATCCGTGAAACCGGAAAAGGAGGGCTTGCGGGGGACACCGACCGGGTAGAGATCCGCGACCGGATGGCTGGAACCCTGTAGACAACTCGGTTAGTGCCGGAGGACGGCTGACAGATGGGAAGTGGAATGGTAACAGGATTGACAGGATCTGAAGGGAAGAATCATCCTGTTCCAGAATGGAAGCAGGCGTGGAGAATCGTTGGAGCAAAAATACGTGAATTTCTTGCATGCCGCTTTTGACATTATATTCCGTGTCTTTGCCACGTTTGGACAATCCACAGGAGGTGTCCGGCAAACCGCAGACAATGGGCGGACTTTTCTGGTGTCCCTAAGGGCACCGCTTCACAGACAATATAAAACCGCGAACCGAAACTCGTTGGCATCTGCTATTGAAAATAAGGCAGATGCCAATTCAGACATCGGCTTCGGCGCGGTTATGTTCTGTTCAGCGGTGCCCCAAAGTGACACACGCAAAAGTCACAAAATTGTTGCGCAGGTTGCGAACACCTTCTGCGGAGTGTTCCAAACTTGAAAGACATGGATCATCGAAGATGTCAAAAGCGGCATGCTTAGAAATTCCGTATTTGGCGATTGTTCTCCACGCCTGCTTTCATCTGGAACATGGCTGTTCTTCTGGCCTCAGATAGTGAAACTATATGCAACATTCACGTCCGTCCGTCAGTCGTCCTCCGGTACTAGCGGTTGCTTCTTCTCCAGATGTGCATCTGCTCCGCCTCTTTGATGAGGTCGTCGCGGAAATCAGGATGCGCGATCGAGATTCAGAGCCTCGGCTCTCTGCCAGGTAGACAGACCCTTTAAGTTCACCTTGCCGTATTCGGTTACAACATAGTGTGTATTCGGTCTTGCGTCGGTAACGATGGAACCGTTTGCCAGCGTCGGGCGGATACGGGACTGCACCTGACCGTCCTTGGTCTTGAAGGTGAGGATAAGCAGATACAAAGCTCTTGCCGCCCTTGGACAGATAAGCGCCGAGCACGAAGTCAAGCTGTCCGCCTGCGCCGCTGATCTGCTTGATGCCTGCAGACTCTGCATTGACCTGACCATAGAGGTCGATATCAACGGCGTTGTTGATGGAAATAAAGTTATCGAGTGCAGAGATCGAACGGATATCGTTGGTGTAATCAACCGGAGCACTCATCAGTTCCGGGTTGTCGTCCAGATAATCGTACATTTTCTTGGTGCCGGCGCCGAAAGCGTAGGTCTGGCGGTAACGGTCGATATTCTTTTTGGAACCGTTGATCTTACCTGCCTTTGCAATATCGACAAATGCATCTACATACATCTCTGTGTGGACACCGAGGTCTTTTAAGTCAGACTCTGCAATCAGGAACCGACAGCGTTTGGCATGCCGCCGATACCGAGCTGTAAGCAGGCACCGTTCGGAATCTCATCGACGATCAGCTTTGCGGGGACAGCCTTATCCACATCTGTAGTGCAGGACCGCCTGCACCAAGTTCACCGATTGGCGGGTGCCTTCTACGATGTAGGTGACATCGGAAAATGTGGATGCCGCACTCGGTACCGCCGAGGCAGCGTGGCATATTTT
>VOFH01001387.1_pt1 | contig 42437 bp, 59 predicted proteins | sample 5384091 | NCBI WGS metagenome assembly VOFH01 (sample SAMN12384727, study PRJNA508395) | human gut metagenome | isolation source: healthy gut G | host: Homo sapiens
AGCAATAAGAGAGAAAACAGATTCTTCTGCTTGTAAAGTGCTTGTATATGGTTAAGAAAGGTGAAGCTGATGGAATGGTTTCAGCAGGAAGTACAGGAGCTAACCTTGTTGGTGGTCACGTTATCATAGGAAGACTTAAGGGGGTTCAGAGACCACCTCTTGCGCCGCTTATTCCAACTAAGAATGGAGCTGCACTTTTAATTGATTGTGGAGCTAATGTGGATTCAAGACCATCACATCTTGTACAGTTTGCGAAGATTGGTGCTACTTATATGGAGAATATTGTAGGAGTAAAGAATCCAAGAGTTGGACTTGTTAATATAGGTGCGGAAGAAGAAAAAAGGAAATGCTCTTACAAAAGAAACTTATCAGTTATTAAAAGAAACAAAAGGAATTAACTTTATCGGAAATGTTGAGGCAAAGAGATTCCTGAAGGTGTTGCAGATGTTGTAGTTTGTGACGCTTTTGTAGGTAATGTTATTCTTAAACTTTACGAAGGTGTCGGCGGAGTACTTTTATCGAAGATTAAGGGAACTATTACTAATGGTATCAAGAATAAACTTGGAGCTTTACTTATAAAGAAGGATTTAAAGAAGACTTTAAAGACTTTCCAAATAGAAGAATACGGCGGAGCACCATTACTTGGACTTAAGGGATTGCTTGTTAAGACACACGGTAATTCAAAAGCTGTAGAAATAAAAAAATTCTATTTTCCAGTGTGCAACTTTTAAGGAAATGGATTTAAATAACAAAATTAAAGAAAAATTAACAATGGAGGATTAATTATGGAATTTGAAAGATTAGCAAATGCAATTGCAGAGGTTTTGGATATTGATGCATCAAAGATTACACCGGATAGCAAGTTCGTTGAAGATTTGGGAGCAGACTCCCTTGACGTACTTGAAATCGTAAGGGGAATCGAGAGGGAATTTGGAATTAAGATTCCAACAGAAGCTACCCAAAATATTGTAACAGCAGGAGATGCTTTGAAGCTATAAAGAAAGAATTGTAAAGACTAAAATTATTAAAGAATATAATTTTAGAAGAGATTATGAAAGCTAAAAGCCCTATTACTGGGGCTTTTGCTCTCTTATTGAAATTGTTTAAAATTTTCCGTAAGAGAACAAAAGCAAAAGGGCATTATTAATAAAGTTTGATTCTTTTTTATAAAAGAATCAAGAGAAAGGAAAAACGTGAATACTGATTACGAAAAATTAGAGAGTAATATAGGATATTGCTTTAAAGACAAAGATTTATTAATTAATGCACTAACGCATACATCTTATGCCAACGAGCATAAGCATAAGGGAATGAAGGACAATGAAAGACTGGAATTTCTTGGAGATGCGGTGTTAGAACTTGTATCAAGTGAATATTTGTACAAGAATATGAAAGATATGCCGGAAGGAAAAATGACAAAGCTTAGAGCAAGCCTTGTTTGTGAGCCTACTTTGGCAATGGATGCAAGAGATTGATTTGGAAGATTTTATTTATCTTGGAAAAGGTGAAGATGAAACTGGTGGTAGAAAGAGAGATTCCATAGTTTCGGATGCTTTTGAGGCACTTATCGGAGCCATATTCCTTGATGGTGGAATAGAGGAAGCAAAATATTTTATATTAAAGTTTGCTTTAAATGACATAGAGAAGAAGAAACTGTTTTATGATAGCAAAACTGTGTTACAGGAAAGAGTTAATTCTGTAAAGAACGGAAACCTTGTTTATGAAATAATTAAGGAATGGGGACCGGATCATAATAAGACATATGAAGCTGCTGCAAAGCTTAACGGTAAGATTATCGGTAAAGGTCAGGGACATACAAAGAAAGCGGCAGAACAGCAGGCAGCATTTGATGCCTTAAAAACTTTAGATAAGAGGAATTAGAATGTATTTAAAAAATATAGAGATACACGGATTTAAATCATTTGCAAATAAAATAAACTTCCAGTTTCACAACGGAATAACGGGCATTGTAGGTCCTAACGGTTCAGGAAAAGTAATGTTGCAGATGCTGTAAGATGGGTTTTGGGAGAGCAGAAAACTAAACAACTTCTGTAGTTCAAAGATGGAAGATGTTATTTTTGCAGGAACAGAAAACAGAAAACCTATGGGATATGCGTATGTGGCAATTACTTTTTGATAATGCAGACCACAAGCTTAACATTGACTATGATGAAGTTACTGTTTCAAGACGTTTATTCCGTTCGGGCGAAAGCGAATATATGATTAACGGAACTCAGGTAAGACTTAAGGATGTAAATGAGCTTTTCTACGATACAGGTATTGGTAAGGAAGGTTATTCAATTATTGGTCAGGGACAGATTGACAGAATCCTTTAGTGGCAAGCCGGAAGAGAGAAGAGAACTGTTCGACGAAGCGGCAGGAATTGTAAAATTTAAGAGACGTAAAAATGATGCTATGAAAAAGTTAGACGACCAGAATCAGAATCTGGTTCGTGTTTCAGATATTTTGGGCGAATTGGAACGTCAGGTGGTTCCACTTGAAAAACAGTGCGAAAAAGCGAAGAAATATTTAGTTCTTAAAGAGGACTTAAGAGTAAATGACGTTAATATGTTTCTTATTGAAATTAATGAAATCAGAAACAGACTTTCCCAAATAGATGAAAAAATAAAATTGCTTCATCAGATATGGAAAGCGCTAATGCAGAATTTGAAAAAAATAAAAGCTGACTACACAAAGTTGGAACAGATAATTGAAGAAATTAATGCTTCTATTGAAAATAAAAAGCAACATTAAATGAAACAATAATTAATGTAGAAAAATTAGAAGGTCAGATTAATGTTATTAAGGAACAGATTAATTCTGCAAAAAATAACGAATCATATATTAATCAGAGAATACAGTCAATTACAGGGGAGATAGATACTCAGAGTAAAGAGTTGGCTAAGTCTGAAGAAGAAAAAAGAGAAAATGAAAAGTCTTTAAATGAAATTGTTGTAAATCAGACTGAAATAAGTGAAGAAATGGCTTCAGTAAACGAGGAGCATGTTGAACTTGAAAAAGAAATTGAAAGCAATAAGGCTGAAATTATTGAATTACTTAATGCAAAGTCTTTGATTAAGACTAAAATCCAGAGATGTGATACTTTACTTGAACAGATTAATATTAGAAAGTCTCAGCTTAATCAGAAACTGATTGAATTTCAGAGTCAGAAAGATTCTCAGGATGCTATGATTGCTGAATTGGAAGAACAGTTAAAAGGTATTGAAGAAGAAATCAAGCAGGTAACTGAACAGTTAAGCGATTACAGACAACATTTGGCAGAACTTAGAACAAAAAATTCTGAAATAACTGCTGCTTTGGCAAAAAATCAGGAAAAATATCACAAGACTAAGTCTAATCTTGAAGCTTTAAAGAACATTACTGAAAGATATGAAGGATATGGAAACAGTATTAAGAAGGTAATGGAACTTAAAGATACAAGGAAAGGTATTATCGGTGTAGTTGCTGATATTATTAAAGTAGACAAGAAGTATGAAGTTGCCATTGAAACTGCTTTGGGTGGAAATATTCAGAATATTGTAACTGATACTGAAACAACAGCTAAGGACACAATTGAATACCTTAAAAACATAGATTTGGTCGTGCAACATTTTTGCCTTTAAGCAGTATGAGCAACAAGACGAACTTTAATGCTCCGGATGCTTTGGAAGAAAAAGGTGTAATTGGTCTTGCCAGTGATTTGGTTGATATTAAGAAAGAATACGAAGGCGTGGCAAAATATTTACTTGGAAGAGTAATGGTTGTTGACACAGTTGATAATGCCATTTCCATTGAGCGTAAATACAGATATACAGTAAGAATTGTAACACTTGAAGGCGAATACCTTAATGTTGGTGGTTCGATTTCCGGTGGTGCATTTAAGAATAACAGCAATCTTTTGGGAAGACGTAGAGAGATTGATGAACTTGAAAAGTATATTTCTAAATTAAGAGAAGAAAAGAGTGCCTTAGACAAGGAATTACTTGATAACAGAAGTAATACAAGTGCTGTTAATGAAGAAATAAACAAGATTAATACAGGACTTCAGGAACAGCAGATTATTAAAAATACTGTTGAAATTAATTTAAAACAGGCAAAAACCCAGAAAGACAATATTATTACACAGTATCAGGGATTTACTCTTGAAAGTAACAATATTGCTTCTGAAATTCAGGATATTAACAAAAATAATAACAAGTTAAGTGATGAACTTAGTGATACGGAGGACAGAAATTCAGAACTTGAAAAACAGGTTGTTGAAAAAACTAAAAAACTTACTGAATTAAAGGAAGCTCTTAACAGCAAAAACGGAATACTTGAAGAGGTTAACATTGAAATAGCCAACTTAAAGCAGAAACACGAATTTATTGTTGAAAGAATAAATAAGTCAACAGAAATAATTGAAAGTCTTAACAGAGAACTTCAGCAGATTAAAGTTAATTCTAACGAGAATAATGAAGAAATCAGTGCACGAGTGGACGCAATTGACCGCTTTGTAAAAGAAGTTGAGAAGAGCAGACAGGACATTGAAAGATTAAACAAAGAAATCGAAGAAGAAAAAGAAAAGAAAGAAAAGCAAAGTGCTGATCATAAAGACTTCTTCTGAAAAACGTGAGAATCTTTCTAAACATATTTCTGAACTTGATAAGGAAGTTTACAGATTAAATTCACAGAAAGAAGCTTTGGAAGAAAAGGCAGAAAAATAAAGAAAGCTATATGTGGAATGAATATGAAATTACGTATAGAAAAGCTTTTGAATTGAAGAGTGATGATTTTAATGATAAGTCATCCATAAGAGAAAACATAGCAAGAATACGTCGAGAAATGAAGTCTCTTGGTGATGTTAACATTAATGCCATTGAAGAATTTAAGGAGATTAATGAAAGATATCAGTTTATGAAAGGGCAGCATGATGATCTTATGGAAGCAAGAGAAAATCTTCTTAAAATAATTGATGAACTTGAAGTGGGCATGAGAAAACAGTTTAAGGAGAAATTGAAGAAATTAAGGTTGAATTCGATAATGTATTTAAAGAACTTTTCGGAGGTGGAAAAGGTACTATTGAACTTACGGAAGCCGATGATATTCTTGATGCAGGAATTAACATTATTTCCCAGCCACCGGGAAAGAAGCTTCAGAATATGATGCAGTTATCCGGTGGAGAAAAAGCCTTGACAGCCATAAGCTTGTTATTTGCAATTCAGAACCTTAAACCGTCACCGTTCTGTCTTTTAGACGAAATTGAAGCGGCACTTGATGGTTCAAACGTTGTAAGATTTGCAGAATACCTTCATAAGCTTACTAAGAACACACAGTTCATTGTTATTACACATAGACGTGGTACTATGAATTGTGCAGACAGACTTTATGGTATAACGATGCAGGAAAAAGGTATTTCAGCATTAGTTTCAGTTGATTTATTAGAAAATAGTTTAACCAAATAATTAAGCTGAAAACAAATTATGATTTTAAATTAATTAAAAAGGAGACATAAATGGCTAATTTTTTTAAAAGCTTGTCAGCGGATTAACCAAGACAAGAAATAATATTGTTTCTAATTTGAACTCAATATTTAACGGCTTTTCAAGTATTGATGATGATTTTTATGAAGAACTTGAAGAGATTCTCATAATGAGTGACATAGGCGTTAATACAACAGAAGAAATTCTTGATAACTTAAAAGAACAGGTTAAAGAGAACAAGATTAAAGAGCCTATTGAATGTAAGGAATTACTTATTAAGAACATTGAAGAACAGATGGACTTAGGAGAAAATGCTTACGACTTTGAAAATGAAAAATCAGTTATTCTTATGATTGGTGTAAATGGTGTTGGAAAAACAACATCAATTGGAAAACTTGCCAGTCAGTTTAAAAATAATGGAAAGAAAGTTGTACTTGCAGCAGCAGATACGTTTAGAGCAGCAGCGGCTGACCAACTTAAAGAGTGGGCTAACAGAGCGAATGTTGATATTGTAATGGGAGCGGAAGGTTCTGATCCCGGTTCAGTATTGTATGATGCCATTAGTTCTGCAAAGAATAAAAACGCTGACATATTATTATGTGACACTGCAGGAAGACTTCACAATAAGAAAAATCTTATGGAAGAATTAAAAAGTTAGACAGAATCATTGAAAAGGAATATAATGGCTGTCGAAGAGAGAATTTTATTGTCTTAGATGCAACAACAGGTCAGAATGCATTGGCTCAGGAAAGACAGTTTAAGGAATGTACAGATATTACAGGCGTAATCCTTACAAAAATGGACGGTTCAGCCAAAGGTGGTATTGCCATAGCAATCCAGTCAGAGCTTGGAATACCTGTTAAGTATATTGGTGTAGGTGAACAGATTGATGATTTACAGAAGTTTGATTCACATCAGTTTGTTGAAGCGTTATTTGAAGAAAATGGCGAAGACATAACAAGCGACATTGAATTGGGAGAGTAGATTCAGAAATAAAAAGTAAAAGGAAGTGGCATAATGGAAGAGAAACTTACTTTAAAGAAATTTGAGGAAGCTAGTGAAATAGTAAAAAAAGTAACATTAAATACAAATCTTATTTATAGTGATTATTTTAGTGATCAGACAGGAAATCAGGTTTATATAAAGCCTGAAAATATGCAGTTTACAGGAGCATACAAAGTTCGTGGCTCATATTACAAAATAAGCACTCTTTCGGATGAAGAAAGAGAAAGAGGTCTTATTACAGCATCAGCAGGAAACCATGCTCAGGGTGTTGCATATGCAGCAAAGATTTTTGGGGGTAAAGGCTACAGTAGTAATGCCTACAGTTACTCCACTTATGAAAGTTAACAGAACAAAGAGCTATGGTGCAGATGTTATTTTATATGGTGATGTTTATGATGATGCGTGTAATTATGCATTAAATCTTGCACAGAAAGAAGGATATACATTTATTCATCCTTTTGATGACCTTGATGTTGCGACGGGTCAGGGAACAATTGCAATGGAAATTTTTAAGGAACTTCCAACAGTTGATTATATTCTTGTACCAATCGGAGGTGGCGGACTTGCTACAGGTGTAAGTACACTTGCAAAGATGTTAAATCCAAGAATTAAGGTAATCGGTGTTGAACCTGAAAATGCAGCCTGCATGAAAGCTTCATTAAAAGCAGGAGAAGTTATAACACTTCCAAGTGCAAATACTATTGCTGATGGTACAGCAGTTAAGACTCGGGAACAAAGATTTTCCCATACATAAAAGAAAACATTGATGATATTATTACAATCAAGGATGAAGAACTTATTGATGCATTTCTTGATATGGTTGAAAATCATAAACTTGTGGCAGAAAACTCAGGTTTACTTACAATTGCTGCATTAAAACATTTGAAATGCACAGATAAGAAGATTGTATCAATTATCAGTGGTGGTAATATGGATATTATTACAATGTCTTCTACATTACAGCATGGACTTATCCAGAGGGGCCGTGTATTTACAGTATCTGTTTTACTTCCTGATAAGCCAGGTGAACTCGTAAAGGTCGCAAACAAGATTGCAGAGCAGCAGGGTAACGTTATAAAGCTTGAACATAACCAGTTTGTATCAGTTAACAGAAATGCTGCAGTGGAATTGAAAGTGACTTTAGAGTGTTTTGGCCACAATCACAAAGAGCAGATTCTTAAGGCTTTAAATAAAGCAGGATATAATCCAAAGGAAATTGCTCCAAGTCTTTAAAAAAAAAAGTTAAGGGTGTCAAGAAAAATACTTGACACTCTATTTTTTTTTAGTGTATTATACCAAAGGTAAGAGAAAAGGTGTGGCTATGAAGGATATTTTTAAAAGCTCTCTTTATATGATTTTTACGGAGAGTTATTAACAGAACATCAAAAGAAATATATGAAGATTTTATTCTTAACGATTTAAGTCTTGGTGAGATAGCACAGGACAGAGGAATTTCCAGGCAGGGAGTTCACGATTTAGTTAAGCGTTGCGACAAGATACTTAACGGATATGAAGAAAAACTTCACTTAGTGGAAAGATTTACTAAGACTAAGGAAGATGTTGCTGAGATATGTAAAGTTAGCTGACGAACCTGATAATCAGTGCAATGTCAACAGAATTAAACAGATTGCACAGCATATTTTAGAGAATTACTAGGAGGTATGGGCTTGGCATTTGAAAGCTTATCCGATAAATTACAGAATATATTTAAGAATCTTAGAGGAAAAGGACGCTTAACAGAAGAAGATGTTAAGGCAGCACTGAAAGAAGTAAAGATTGCACTTCTTGAAGCTGATGTTAACTTTAAGGTAGTAAAGGATTTCGTTAAGAAAGTTAACGAAAGAGCCGTTGGTCAGGATGTAATGAACAGTCTTACACCGGGACAGATGGTAATTAAGATAGTTAATGAAGAGTTAACTAATCTTATGGGGTCAGAAACTACTGAATTAAAGCTTTTGCCTGATAACCAGATCACTGTCATTATGATGATGGGACTTCAGGGCGCAGGTAAGACAACCACAACAGCAAAGATTGCCGGAAAGCTTAAGGCTAAGGGCAAGAGACCTCTTCTTGTGGCATGTGATGTTTACAGACCGGCGGCTATTGAACAGTTAAAGATTAACGGTGAGAAACAGCAGGTTCCTGTATTCTCAATGGGAGACAAGCAGAAACCATTAAATATCGCAAAGGCTGCAATTGAACATGCAAAAAAGAATAACAACAATGTGGTTATTTTGGATACAGCAGGTCGTTTACATGTTGATGAAGATATGATGAACGAACTTGTGGAAATCAGAGATAACATTGAACTTACACAGACAGTTTTGGTTGTAGATGCCATGACAGGTCAGGATGCAGTAAATGTTGCAAAAGAATTTAATGAAAAAATAGGAATTGATGGTATTATCGTTACTAAGTTAGATGGTGATACAAGAGGTGGGGCGGCTTTATCAATTAAGGCTATCACAGGCAAACCTATTTTATATATAGGTATGGGTGAGAAACTTTCAGATTTGGAACAGTTTCATCCAGACAGAATGGCTTCAAGAATCCTTGGTATGGGTGATGTCCTTTCACTTATTGAAAAAGCAGAACAGTCAATTGACCAGGATAAAGCTAAGGAAATGGAACAGCGTTTAAAGAAGGCTCAGTTTACGTTTGATGATTATTTGGAATATATGGGTCAGATTAAGAACATGGGTGGCTTGTCTTCATTACTTAGTATGATGCCGGGAGTTGGTGGAAAGATTAACGACGATATGTTACCTGATGAAAAACAGTTAGGTAAGATTGAGGCAATTATTTATTCAATGACTAAGGAAGAAAGAAGCAATCCTGATGTTATTAATCCTTCACGTAAGCAGAGAATTGCCAAGGGTGCAGGAGTTGACATTAGTCAGGTAAACAAGCTTGTTAAACAGTTTGAACAGGCAAGAAAGATGATGAAAAGCATGCCCGGACTTATGGGTGGCAAAGGAAAGAAAAAAGAGGCGGATTTAAGATGCCTTTTGGATTTTAGTGGGTTCATGAAAACAATGTTTTCTTGATTATATATTTATTATTTACAATTTACGGAGGTAAGAAAAAATGGCAGTAAAGATGAGATTAAAGAGAATGGGTAAAAAGAAATCCTATCTACAGAATCGTTGTTGCTGATTCAAGAGCACCAAGAGATGGTAGATTTATCGAAGAAGTTGGGAACATATGATCCTAACCAGGACCCAAGTATATTCGATCTTAAAGAAGAATCTGTTAAGAAGTGGTTAGCTAATGGAGCTCAGCCAACAGAGACTGTTGGAAAACTTTTGAAAATCGCTGGCATTGAAAAATAGTGTTAGGAGGGCGAATTCATGAAAGAATTGGTTGAAACAATTGCAAAAGCACTTGTTGATTCTCCTGACGAAGTTGTTGTAACAGAAAGTGAAACAGAAAGAGAAATCGTTTTACAGTTACATGTTGCCCAGGAAGATATGGGAAAAGTAATTGAAAGCAGGGAAGAATTGCAAAAGCAATCCGTTCTGTTGTTAAGGCAGCAGCTTCAAAATGCGATAAGAAAGTAAAAGTAGAAATTCAGTAACGGATATAAATCTGTTCAGTGGCGTAAGCTATTCGAATACAAGTGCAACAAGGCTGGTTAATCCAGCCTTGTTTATTATATGGAAGGAATATTGAATGGAAGAATTGTTCAGAGTGGGGGTAATCAGCAATACTCACGGAATTAGAGGCGAGGTTAAGGTTTATCCAACAACAGATAACGTAAGACGTTTTGACGATTTAAAAAAGTAATACTTGATACAGGAAAGGAACAACTTATCCTTCATGTGACAAGCGTAAAATATTTCAAAAACATGGTTATTTTAAAATTTAAAGAATTTGATAATATTAATGACATTATCCCGTACAAGGGAATGGATTTACTTGTTACAAGAGAGAATGCAATTCCTTTGGAAGAGGGAGAATATTACATAGCTGACATTATAGGAAGCAAAGTAATAACAGATGAGGACAAAATATTAGGAACGCTTACAGATGTTTTGCAGACAGGCGCAAATGATGTATATGTTGTAAAAACAAAAGATGGAAAAGAAGTATTATTACCATCCATTGAAGAATGTATACTTGATAGAGATATAGAAAATAAAATTGTTAAAGTACATATAATGAAAGGACTTTTGGATTAATGAATTTTCACGTACTTACACTATTTCCGGAAATGATTGAGCAGGGCATAAATACAAGTATTACAGGTCGTGCCATTGAAAAAAGGACTTATAAGTTTAAATGCAATAAATATAAGAGATTATGCAGGAAACAAGCATGGTCAGGTAGATGATTATCCTTATGGTGGTGGGGCAGGCATGGTTATGCAACCGGGACCTGTTTACAGAAGTTATGAATCAGTGACTGAAAAGATTGGATACAAGCCAAGGGTTATATATCTTACACCACAAGGCAAGGTTTTTAATCAGAGTATGGCAGAAGAATTTTCCGAAGAAGAAGATTTGGTATTTCTCTGTGGACATTATGAGGGAATAGATGAGAGAGTTCTTGAAATGATAGTTACAGACAATGTTTCTATCGGTGATTATGTTTTAACAGGTGGAGAATTACCTTCAATGGTTATGATAGATGCCATATCAAGACTGGTACCTGGTGTACTTAATAATGATGTGTCAGCAGAATTTGAATCTTTTAATGATAATCTGTTGGAATATCCACAGTATACCAGACCGGCAAGTTTTATGGAAAGGAAGTTCCGCCTATATTGTTATCAGGAAATCATCCGAAAGTTGAGGAATGGCGCAGACAGCAGTCTATCCTTAGAACTATGGAAAGACGACCTGATTTAATGGAAAAGGCAGAATTAACAAAGCAGGACATTAAATTTATAAAAAGTCTTGATAAATAATAAAAGTTATGTTACTATAACAAATGCTGTAATAAGATTGGCTTTAGAATTATGCCAATTTTAAGAAAATAAAAGATGGTCCTCTGTTACAGAATATTGTATTAAGAACATCGGAATAAATAAGGAGGCTATTATGCAGGAATTAATTAAGGAAATTGAAGCAGCTCAGATTAAAGAAGTTACAGATTTTAACGTAGGTGATACAATTAAGGTTCACGCTAAGATTGTAGAAGGAAACCGTGAAAGAATCCAGGTTTTTGAAGGTCTTGTAATTAAGAAACAGGGTGGAAGCAACAGAGCTACTTTTACAGTAAGAAAGCAGTCAAGTGGAATCGGCGTTGAAAGAACATGGCCATTATACTCACCATCAATCGCTAACATCGAAGTGGTCAGAAGAGGTAAAGTAAGAAGAGCAAAACTGAATTACTTAAGAGACAGAGTAGGTAAAGCTGCCAAGGTTAAAGAATTAGTTAAATAATACTATGCAGAAAGCATTGGTATGCTTGATGTATACCTGAGTATAAAAGAAGCGGGTTTTCACTCGCTTCTTTTTTGAACTGATTAAAAATGGTCAGTTCTTTTTTTTTATGCCAGAAATGGAATATATAGCTATCTTATTAAATTAAGGTGGCTAAATTAAAAAGAAAGGAGGTGAGAATAAAAAATTTATTAAAAGCACCAACACATACTATGCCAATGCAATATAATAATGGAGTTACAATGGAACTTGTTAGTTATGGAGTGATTTCACAAGCCGGATGGAAAAATTGACAAAAACCTAAAAAAATAATATAATCACGTGGACTATTTACATTTTTAAACAAAAAATCTGAAGATAGGAGATTGATAAAATGCTAAAAAATGCTATAGCATATATTTTAAGAAAAAGAAATAGAACAATTATAGTATTTATTATTTTAACAGTAGTTCTCTCTTGTTTATATTCATGTATGAATATAACAAAATCAACAAATAATTTGGAAAAAAACTTATACAAGATTTCAAATACATCATTATCAATAACTAAAAATGATGGTGATACTTTTGAAACTAATCAGTTTAAAGAATTAGATAATATAAAAGAAATACAAGAAATTATCACTAATTATGATGGACTAGCTAGAACTACAAACATCAAAGTTGTAGATGGAACTCAATTAGTAGAACGAGATGATTTATCAGATGAGTTCAAAAATATGCTTTCAGTAGAAGCTACTAATAATAGTGAAAAGAATAATTTATTCAATAGTGGTATTTTTACTATTATAAAAGGCAGACATATTAATAATAATGATAGAGGAAAAATTCTTATTCATAAGGAACTTGCTGAAAAAATAACCTAAAACTTAATGATAAAATCAAACTTCAATTAATTGATTTTAATAATAGTGAAAAGAAATCAGAATATGAGTTTGAGATAATTGGAATCTTTTCAGGTAAAAAACAAGAAAAAATATACTGGCTTATCATCAGACTTTAGTGAAAATATGGTATTTATTGATTATGAATCAAGTCAAAAAGCATTAAATAAACCTGAAAATAACAAAATTGTTAATAAACTTGCAATATTTTCAGACAGTTCAGAAAAATACAAAGGTAGCATTAAATAATATTAAAAAATTAAAATTGATTGGTCACAATTCAATGTTTCAAGTGATAACCATGTATTTGAAGAAACACTAGAGTCTATAGATGGAATAAAACATATTATTAAGATCATGACATATTCAATTATGATAGGTGGAATAACAGTTTTGTCATTAATATTAATACTATGGTTAAGAGAAAGAATATATGAAATAGGAATATTATTATCAATTGGTATAAGTAAAATAAAAATTGTAACTCAATTTATACTTGAATTATTATTTATATCACTACCCTCTTTTGTATTTTCATTGTTTATAGGAAATGTAATATTAAATATTATAGTCGGTGGATTTATGAATTCTGATGATTCAACAATAATGGTTGATAGCTTACTTAAAAACAATAATTTAATTTCAAATCTTATATCATTTCTACAAAGTTACGGAATATTAATTGGAATTATTGTTCTATCAGTTATTATTGCAAAGTTTAATGATATTAATTAAAAACCAAAAGAAATATTGTCAAAAATAAGTTAGGAGATTAAAAAATGAATATATTAGAAATAAAAAATGTAACATATAATTATTCAAATTCAAATGAGAAAGTATTATCTTCAGTAAATCAAAAATTTGAAATTGGAAAATTTTATGCAATAATTGGAAAATCAGGGGCAGGAAAGTCAACATTACTTTCTCTATTAGCAGGTTTAGATAAACCAAAAAGGTCAAATCTTATTTAAAGGAAATGATATAGAGAAAGATGGCTATAGTAATCATAGAAAAATAACATATCGTTAGTTTTTCAAAACTATAATTTAATTGATTATTTAACACCAATAGAAAATGTTAGATTAGTAAATAAAAATGCATCTGAAACAATCTTATTTGAATTAGGGCTTGATAAAAGTCAAATAAATAGAAATGTAATGAAGTTATCAGGAGGACAACAACAAAGAGTGGCGATTGCAAGAGCATTAGTTTCAGAAGCCCCAATAATTTTAGCAGATGTAAACTGAACCCCATGTGCTTACTGTACATAGCGTGTACACAGTAGGATTACATGACAATATAGGTACATGATACACAAGTAATGAGAAAAAAATGTGTATGGAGTAGGAAGAAAGTATTGATATCTGGTATGAGGAAAGACATCCTTGTAGCAGGTTTTTATTGTCTATAATAGACAGGTATGCAAGAGAAATTTTGTTGGTATGTGTGAATAGCTTTTATAGATGGAAAAGGTATACTGATGTGGGAGGTGATTGGATGGTATATCACTATAATGGAAAAACCTATGAAACGATAAAAGAATTGGCAGAGGAATATGGGGTGGATCGTCAGAGAAATTATTCTTTTCGTCGCTAGAGCTAGTCGTTAGAAAATGCAATGCGCATAAGTCTGAGGAGGCTTGTTATTAGCTTTACAATCAGATTGTTTGGTGTATAATTGTAATTAAAGAGATTGAATCTGAGGAGAAAATATAATGAAAATTGATTTTTTTAATACTTGTAATGGAATGGATCCACGAGCTATAAATCATGGGGTATATATGATAGAACTATTAGAGAAAGAAGAAAGTGTTTGTTTATATATTGGTGAATCCGTTTGGATAGCGTCTAGATGTGGAGTCCATTTATATTCATTGTATGAAAATCCCAATTATTTTGGCTTGACTAAGGAAGATATTGACAATGATGAATTTACGTTAAAATTTAGTGTAATAGATAGCCTTAATGAGAAAAAAAGTGTTTTAGGAGTTGGACAATATAAAAACCTAGAGTTAGATGCCATAAGAAGAAATAAACCACTCACGCAGTTGGAGACAAGTGATAGACAAATAAGAGATGTTCAAGAAAAGATTAAAAGAGTACAAGATGAATTATTAAAGAAAGGATTTAAATAGACTTATAAAGTTTGAGCTATTGGATGGGAAAATGGAAAGCAAATTTACATATAAGATAAAAAACATATTTGGATATGTGATTATGAGAGGTTATGGGTTATATGAAAGATCTTTGCCAGAGCGACTAACTCAGACACTTTGATGTTCATGCGGTTTGTTTCCAGTTTGGCATAAGTGCTTTTAGATATGACAATACCCATGAGATTCAATTTTGCAATGACCTGGTCTTGCGTTAGATTATTTTTGTATCTGAGAGATTGAATATTTTTACCGATATCCATATCTGGTCTGATTTTCTGCATAATACGTTCTCCTTAAAAAATGAAAGTTTCGTTATTTGGAAACATATATATTGATTCTAATGAGTTAAAATTTTATAATGTTTCGTAATAAGGAATTATTTCTGAAAGGGGACAATCTATGAGCGAAAGTGAGAAAGAAAAAAAGATTTTCTTGAGTTACTGTGGCAGCAGGGATCAGGAATTATTGACGGGCAGAAAAAAAGATGACATTGGGGGATATGGAGAGGTTTTCTTTTCTAACAGAATTCTTTGGCTTGGAAAGTTATGGATTAAATTTATGGAAAGAGTTTGGCGATGATGTGGAAGAACCATTGGATGCACTAATCAAGTTATTAGATGAATGGGAATACGAAAACGATACGTGGATCGATGATGATGGAAGATTAGAAAGATGGCTGGTTGAATTTCAAAAGCATGCGCCAACGAAAGAAAAAGAGAGAATCCGAAAAATGATTGATTTAAAATATAAGAAGAGAGGATTACCATATCCAACAGAGGCAGACTTCGATTAAGGGGTCTGCTTTTCTTTCGCTATTTTTGAAGGAGGTGATGCAGGTGGAGGTAAGTATCCATGAACTTTTAGCGGCAGCAAGGGAGGCGGTGAAATCAGATTATATCAAAGGCGAAAGCATTTTATGTGAAACCAGATATCATCCGGATACCCATTACATGGTAGAAATAGAGATGTTAAAAACAGATAACACGCTGGGGAAAAAAGGAGCATATATCCGGAAATTTTTGACGGAAGATGAGTATTCCTCCATGCTACAAAAGCAGGAAAAACACCTCATAAAAATAAAAAGACAGGCGATTGTTCAAAAAGGAAACATTGCGATATATCCCTCCCCCGGACAGGCTGGACCGCCGCCGGAAGAGGGATATTTTTTAACCGGCTGGGAAAGAACAGGGAGTGTTCCTCAAGCAGCAGCGGTATGAGAACCCCAGAGTTTCCGCAGGTTTTGGGGTGTGGAAACTTAGAAAAGTGTTCAAAACAGGCACTTTTGCAACGATCCGTTGCAGCAGAAAAAAGGGTTCTTGGCTTTATGCCAGACGAAAAAATGAAAGAAGGGTGTGATTGTGATGATAGTAGGAATTGATCATGGCTATTATGCCATTAAAACAAGACAAGTGTCTTTCCCAAGTGGAATTATCGGGTATGATTACGAGCCGTATACCATGCAGAATGTTCTGCAATATCAAGGAAAGTATTATGTCTGCGGTACAGGAAGACAGACGCTGGTAAAAAATAAAACGTCAAATGATAATTATTATCTGCTGACGTTGGCAGCCATTGCAGAAGAAATCAAGCATCGGAAAGCGGAACGAAAGACAGAGGTAATTCTGGCTGTCGGACTTCCGCTTTCAAGTTTTGGAAGAGAGAAACAGGGATTCAGGGAGTATCTGTTGCGGAAAGAGCAGCCAGTGCGATTTTTATATGAAAGTGAGTTATATGAGATAACAATAAAAGATGTGAAACTGTTCCCACAGGGATACTCTGCGCTTGCTTTGCATCCAGAGTACCTGAAGAATGAACCATCTGTTCTTCTGGTGGATGTTGGTGGCTGGACGGTTGATCTGATGAGACTGGATAATGGTGTTCCGAATGCAGCAACGTGCAGAAGTCTGGAACTTGGAGTAATCCGATGTATTGATGAGACAGCAGAACAAGTGCGTAGAAATACCGGACTGTCTGTAACGGAAACACAGATCGAACGTGTACTTCGTGGGGAAACCTGCAGCATGGCAGAAGATGCAAGAGTTGTCATACAGGAAAACGGACGGAAATATATAGAAAGAATACTGTCTGCGGTAACGGAATCCGGGTTTGATCTCCGGGCAGTACCCACCGTATTTATGGGGGGAGGCTCCGCAATTTTAAAACGCCACGTGACCGCACAGGACGCGATTTGCCGCCCCGTTTTTATAGAGGACGTCCATGCCAACGCAACAGGGTATGAACGGATTGTAGAGCAGATGTGGACGAGATGACACGCCCGGTATATTCGTTCCGCCCGAACCTGAAAAATCCAGAACACCAGAGGGCATGGGAGAAATTTCAAAGTGTTCCAGAAGGGCAGAAAAGCCAGTATCTGGTTCAGGCAATTCTGGAAAAAGAGGATCGGAAATGGATGGAAGAAGTCATTCAAAAGACGATAAAAGAAAGTGTTCGGGAATTAAACATTTGTGGCAGTGCGGAACAAAGTGGAACAAATCCACCGTCTGAGGATATCCCGGATCAGATGATGGATTTTCTATCTCAAATGGAAAATTTGTAAAGGGGTGAGGCCTATGATTGCACGATACATACATTGTTGGATCTGCTAGGGGTAAGAGCAAAAATGCATCGATATCTTTGGTGGGTATTGTGAATAGCTTTCCATGCATCTTTGGAGTATGTTTGTGTGTAGCGAAACGGAAAGGAGAAAGGTTATGGCAGAGATGAAAAATATCTGCGGAAAGATCCCGATGGACTTACATGAGAAAGTAAGAGAAGAGATTGAACTCACAGAAAGCAGCACACAAAAATTTTTACAACAGGTCATTGAAGAACATTTCAACAGAGTGGAAGGAAAAGGAGAAATAAGCATGGGAGCAGTAAGAACAGTAGCAGTACAGGTATCAGAGGAATTATTTCAGAGATTAAAAACAGTCATCGGCAAAAAAAGGCATGAAACAGAAAGACTTCTTAATTCAGATCATCGAAGAGGCACTGGAAAAAGGCGAATGGCAGAGAATGGCAGAACAAAGACAGCATGGAAGAAGCTGAACCTGCAACCGGAGAATCTGAAAAAGAAGAGACTCAACCGGACGAGGAAACCGAACCGGACGAGGAAACTCAACCGGAAGAAGAAACCAAAGCAGAAGAACCAACAGAATGGTAACAAACAGATACAGAGAAACGAACGGGCGGTATGAGAAAGATCATGCCGCCTGTTTTTATCAGCAAAGGAGGTTGATAGCCGCAACCATTCAATTTTTTGATCTCTTTAGCGGAATCGGGGGATTCCGTGAAGGCTTAAGACGGGCAGGAAACTTTGTCTGTGTCGGACATTGCGAGGTGGATACTTATGCGGATAAGAACTACCGATTGCTGTTTGACACAGAAGGGGAGTGGTATTGTAATGACGCAAGAACAATCGAACCAGAACGAATGCCAGATTTTGATTTACTCTGTGCAGGATTTCCTTGCCAGGCATTCTCTATCGCCGGAAAGCGAGAAGGATTTGCAGATGCAAGAGGAACCCTCTTTTTGAAATTGCCCGGATTCTTAAAGCTAAAAGACCCCAGTATTTTATCCTTGAAAATGTTCCCGGTCTGCTTTCGCATGACAAGGGCCGGACATTTTGCACCATCCTCAGTACGCTTTCGCAACTGGGGTACCATGTCGAATGGAAAGTGCTTAACAGCAAGGATTTCGGAGTCCCCCAAGCAAGAAAACGGGTGTATATTGTCGGATATCTTGATTTCAGATGTGCCGGAAAAATATTACCTGAACCAGAAACAAATGGAGCAGCTCTTGTTCAAATCCGGGCAGGAAGTCAGGGGAAAAGAGTCTACAGTCCCAAAGGACTAAGCTGTACCCTGACATCACAGGCAGGTGGAATGGGCGGCAAGACAGGATTATATGATGTAGGTGTTCCAATCAAAGAGAATACAAAACTCGGCTACAAACTTGCAAGAGAAGGGGACAGCATCGATCTGGGCTATGCGAATCTCAACAGCAGGAGAGGAAGAGTCGGACATCAGATAGCACATACCCTGACAACAGGTGTTCAACAGGGAACACTTCATTTTGTAGATTTGTCTACGCCACCACTGGTAACTGAAGAATGCAGAAGCCTTAATACCCGACAATGCGGAATCCACAAATACAAAGGAGAATGTTCCGGTGTATTAAGGGAAGAAGGGGCAAGAGCAGTCCTTACACCAGCAAAAGAAAATGTCCGGCAGAATGGCAGACGCATGAAGGAACCGGAAGAACCAATGTTCACGATTACTGCAACAGATCGTCATGGCATCTTGTATCACGGCAGAATAAGAAGGTTAGTTCCGAGGGAATGTTTGCGTCTGCAGGGTTATTACGACTGGCAGATTGATAAGATCATAGACAGCACTTCTGACGCACAGCTTTATAAACAGGCTGGAAACGGGGTGACTGTCAATGTTATCGAGGCAATTGGCAACCTATTACAAAAGGCAGACTCGAACTCAACGAACAGGAAGTGTCTGAGAAAGGAATCCATTAGGCATGATCGGTATAAAAGACCAATACTTTGGCACAGAAATCGAAATGACAGGGATCACCAGACAACGTGCTGCAGAAGTTGTTGCTGAAATGTTTGGAACAGAAGCATATTATGACGGCACTACTTACGGAATATGGTCAGCGAGAGATCGGGAAGGAAAAAAGTGGAAGTTCATGTCTGATGGGAGCATTTATACACAACGGAAAGTATACGGTCGAATTGTAGACGCAGGCAGAGAATATTCAACAGAAATGGTGTCTCCGAAATTATCCTATGATGAGATGGGGAAATTACAGGAAGTTGTACGCTGTCTGCGGAGACATGGAGGTTTTGTCAATGAGTCCTGTGGTCAGCATGTTCATGTAGATGCGGCGAACCATACACCGCAAAGTCTGAAAAATGCACTGACCATTATGTACGCAAAGGAAGATATCCTGTTCAAAGCACTGAAAGTGCAGGAGAGAAGAGCGAATAGCTATTGTCAGAAGGTGCGTCCGGAGGTATTGGAAAAAATCCGAAAAATACCAAATAAATCAATCACGATGGACCGAGTAAGAAATGTCTGGTATGGAGGCAGGGATAGAAGTCATATTCATTATGACAGTACCCGGTATTATGCTCTGAATCTTCATGCTGTATTTTCCAAAGGGACATTGGAGTGGCGCTGTTTTGAAAGTACCCTTCATGCAGGAAAAGTGAGGGCAAACATTACACTGGCACTTGCGATTTCCGCACAGGCGATCAATCAGAGATCCACCCAGATGAAAAAGACACCGATCTCAGAAAACCCGGCGTTTACATTCCGAACGTTTTTGTTGCGGCTCGGATTAATCGGAGAAGAATATAAAAATGTGCGGAAACATCTGCTGGCAAATCTGGAAGGTAATCTGGCATGGAGATATGACAAAAGCACGTATGAGTGTCTGAAGAAAAAGCAAAGGACGGATGACGTCAGATCGAGGTGAGAAAAATAGAAGAGAGATATTACTTGCATATGGCAGTAACATGAACCTGGGGCAGATGAGATTCCGCTGTCCGGATGCGGAAGTTGTGGAAAATGTCCGGCTTGAAGATTATCGGCTGGCATTTCGGGGAAGGGCCCGGGCAATGGGGTAGCAACGGTTCTGCCGGAAAAAGGAAGCTGTGTGGATGGAGTTTTATGGAGGATCACAGAAGCTTGTGAAAAGAATCTGGATTTTTATGAAGGATTTCCAAATTTTTATGGGAAAGAAACCATTCAGGTAAAAAATCAGGATGGCGTGGAGAAAGAAGTGTTTGTATATATGATGAACGCTCCGCACAAAGATGTTCCGGCAAAGCCATCGAAATTTTATCTGGATGGAATTCTGGAAGGATGTAAGGATAACCAGATTCCAACGGAGTCTGTCATGGAAGCGGTAAAACGTACCAGACAGGAAGTAAAAAAAGAAAAAAATCGATATGCAAGATAAAATGTACCGCAGAGGAAACATCTTCTGCGGTATTTAACTGAAAAAATCTATTTATAATTAGGAAGGAAAAGCACATGAAGGTTAGAAAATTAAAGACCAGAATCGCTGCTTTTGGACTGGCTGTCCTGATGGGCGTCAGTACCTTGAGCAGTGCCAATGCGTTTGCGGCCGAACAGACAGGCTCGGAACAGCAGACGGAAGTACAGGCATCTGAACAGGCGGTAACAAGCCAGAAAGATACATCAGTTACAGCAGATGATATCACAAAAGCAGTTTCAGATGATACATTTGCAGTGGAAACCAGTATGGAAGGAATCCATTATGATGCAGAAAAAGAGGATGTTACGCTTGTAAGTATCAAAGATGAGAATGGTGGAGAGTATCATTCAGACAAAGCCGGAACTTATATTGCCTCTTACATGGTCGTACCAAAGGATCAGAGTGACAGCTATACCATCAGCCGTAAGGTGATCCTGACGGATACGGAAGGTCAGGCACATGCACAGGAAAATGGTGGAGAAAAGCAAAAATCAGATACAAAATCTGAAGATGATTCGGACTCGCCTGTGCAGAACTATACCGATGTAGAGATCGAGGCATCCGGGGAAGATGCATCTGCACAGGCAGTTAAAGAACTGAAAGAGGACATCGAAGAGGGAAATGTGATGGTATTGTCTGCGGCTGAAAGAGCTACAAGCAGCGGTTCCACAGTTACATTGACAAAGGGGCGAACCATTTATTATCCAAGCTATATTGGAAATTATCTTACTTGCCTGTTCACAGTCAATGGAAAGATCGCATACTGTCTCCAGTCCCAGAAAGCATCCCCACCGACTGGAAGTTATGTAGCACAGGTATTGGACAGTAACAAAAATCTGCAGAAAGTTCTTTATTATGGTTATGGCGGGGCAGGAGATCTGACAGGAAGTTATCTGTCTGGAAAAACGGAAGATGAAAAGTATGTGTATACACACATTGCAGCCAGCTACGCTTATGCAGGAGAAGCCGGATTTACCGGATGTAATTATAATGACCTTGTAAATGCAGGGGTTATCGCATATATCAATTATCTGTTCGGACAGGAAGAACCGCCAAAAGGTGAACTGAGCCTTTCAAGCACAAAGCTGAATGCAGTACGGGATGGAAACTTCCAGAAAACACCAAATATCACACTGTCTGGAGATCACAGAAACTATGTGACATTGAGTGTACCGGAAAATGTGACTGCACATAATCTTTCCAAAGGAACAAGTGTTACAAATGGAAAAATCCAGATTTATGGTGGAGATACATTCTATCTGTCTGCGGATTTATTACTGACAGGCAGTTATGCTTCCGGCAACTTATATGGTTCTGTCGGAAAGACATGGAGAACACTGGTGTTGACAACCGGAGATTCCAAGCAGGATATCGGTGTATTTGAAAGCGAAACAGCAGCTCCGGTAAGTTTCAGTGTACAGTGGCTGAATATGACACGTATTGAACTTATGAAAAAAGATGTCAATACACAGAATCTGCTGTCGGGGGCAGTTTATGGTATTTATACTGATAAGAAGTGTGAAAACCTGCTTATGACAATGTCAGCAACCGGAACAGACGGAAAAGCAGTCAGCGATTATTTTGATTCCGCACTGAAAACTGTGTATGTAAAAGAGGTTACTGCTCCGACAGGGTACAAACTGAATACAGAAGTATATAAAGTAGATGTTGCAGCCGGAAAGACATTGACTGTAACAGCAACCGATGAGAGAGTCACCGGAAGGGTAAAAATCGCAAAGATCGATAAAGAAACACTTGCATTTAAGGCACAGGGGGACAGTGTTCTTCGTGGTGCGGTGTATGGTCTGTATGCCAAAGAGGACATCGTGCATCCGGATGGAATAACAGGAGTTCTGTATAAACAGGACAGCCTGATCGCGCAGGGAGTCATCGGAGATGATGGAACACTGGAGTTTTCAGAATTATACCTTGGAGAAATGTATGTAAAAGAAATCACTCCACCGGAAGGATATACACTGGATACTACAAAATATGAAGTATCCGTAACTTATGAAGGTCAGGATGTTGCAGAAGTGACAAGAGACCTTACGGTAAAAGAGCAGGTAAAGAAACAGGCATTCCAGTTGATCAAAGTCAGTGAAGATGGAGAGCAGACAGAAACAGACCTGGTTGCAGGAGCAGGATTTAAGGTATATCTGATCAGCGACCTGACACAGGTGAAAAATGGGAAACTGAAACCGTCCAATGGAGAAAGCTATACAGCAAGTGATTTCAAAGAATTATGACTTCAGCAAAGAGCAGGTTGCAGTTACTTATGAGAACGGAACCGCCGTACCAGTACCGGAACTGATCACTGATACCAAAGGATATGCAGTCAGCCCGGAACTGCCGTATGGGAGTTATGTTGTAGTGGAAAGCACTACCCCGGAGAATCTGAAAACCATTGATCCATTTGTTGTAAATGTGGAAAATGACAGCAGAGAACCAATGCAGTGGAGAGTATTTGATGACCGTCCGTTTGAATTCTTGTTGAAAATCGTAAAGAAGGATGCACAGACTGGAAATACGGTTTTAAAGGCTGGTGCTTCTTATAAGATTTACGATGTGACAAATAAGAAATATGTGGAACAGGTTGTTCAGTATCCGAAGAAAGAAAAGATCAGTGTATTCAAAACAAATGAGGAAGGATATCTGATCACACCGCAGGAACTGAAGTGCTCTACCTATCGAATCGAAGAAGTGAAAGCACCGGAAGGATTTGTAAGACAGGGACACGAAGAGTCCCTGTATGATGGAACAACGATTATTTCACCATTAGAGCAGACTACAAAAGGAACATATAAAGAAAATCCACAGAGCAGTATTGTAATTACAGTATCCTCAAACACTGCACATCAGATTGATCCAGATACAGGAGCAGCGATTGTAGAGGTAGAACAGAAAAACGATGAACAGGTAGGAAGCCTGCTCCTGACGAAAAAGGGAGAACAGCTTACCGAAGTAACAGGAGATTCTGTTCTGGCAAAAGTAAAAGCACTGGTCTCTAAAGTAAGAAATGCTGTATCTGGTAAAGAAGAAACAGGTATTTATAAAGGCTTTAAATATGAAGAAACCGGAGTAGAAGGTGCTGAATTCGAAGTATATGCCAAGGATACCATCTATTCACCGGACGGAGCAAAGGACGAAGAAGGAAATCCAGTTGTCCGTTATGAGAAAGATGACCTGGTAGCCAAACTGACTACAGATGAAAATGGAACAGCAGTTATCTACAATCTGCCACTGGGAACGTATTATCTGAAAGAGGTTGTAGCAGGAGAGAATTTTGTCCTGAATACAGAACAGAAAGAATTTACCCTGACAGCAGAGGATGATACACAGGCAGTTGTTTATGAAGGCATTACCTATAAAAATGAAAGACAGAAAGTTTCCGTATCGGTAGAAAAGAAGGATTCTGTCACAGGAGAAAAGCTGGAAGGTGTTATTTTTGGACTGTATGCTGCGGAAGATATTCTTTCTAATCAGGGAGAGGTTCTCGTAGAGAAAGATACCCTGCTGGAAAAGAAAGCAACAGATACAAAGGGAACACTTACTTTCGACAGTGATCTTCCACATGGAAAATACTATGTCAAAGAGGAAGTCAGAAAAGCCGGATATCTTCCAAATGAAGAAGTATGGAATGTAGATGCAACCTATGAAAATCAGAATCTTGCAAAGATTGAACTGAACAAAGAAGTTGAGAATCAGCCGACAGAAACACGTATTACCAAAACAGATGCAACAACCGGAAATGAGCTGGAAGGAGCCAAACTGCAGGTCATTGATAAAGACGGAAATGTTGTGGAAGAATGGGTAAGCAGTAAGGAAGAACATGTCATTTACGGACTGCCGGAAGGAAGTTATACCTTACATGAGGAACTGGCTCCTTATGAAGATGGCTATGTGTCTGCCAGCGATGTGACGTTTGAAGTCAAAGAAGATGGCAGTGTGACAAAGGTTGAGATGAAAGACGAATATTCCAAAGTGGAAATTTCAAAAATAGACCTAACAACCGGAAAAGAACTGGAAGGGGCAAAGCTTCAGATCATCCGCAAAGACGGAACTGTTTTGGAGGAGTGGATTACGGATGGAAAGCCACATTCCGTTGCAAAGCTCCCGGTCAATGAAGAACTTACTCTGCTCTTGTAGTGTTGGGAAAGTGTTCGAAGATGGGCGCTTTTCCAGCTCTTTGGTGGCTTTTGGAACTGAAGTTGCCGGGAAGTGTTTGAAAGCACCCGAAAAGTGCAGAATATGAGACAGGGCTGCATGAAAAGGACAGTACCATCATACACAAAAGTGTTCGAGGATGTAGGATGTACAACGAAATGTGGCGTGATGTAGTGTCAGAAAGTGTTTAAAGACTGGGACTTTTGCAGCTATCTGGATGTATCTGCCATCTATCTGGAATGTGTTTTTTAAGCGAAAATCTGAGAGTATAATGAAAATGTAAAATCGGATATAAAACTTAGAAAATGTGAGAAATAGTGCTTGAATTGTAACGACAAAAGCGTTACAATATAAGAAACAAGGAGGTGTGATCATGGAAAAACAGCAACATTAAACTTAAGAGTAAACCCAACTGTCAAAGAGCGGGCAGAAAAAGTATTGTCTCAGTTAGGTGTTCCTATGTCAACAGCGATTGATATGTATTTGAATCAAATTTCTCTTACAGGTGGAATTCCATTTTCTGTTTCTTTACCAAAAGCACCAGTATCGATTCATGCAGATGCCATGACAACAGAAGAAATCCATCAGAAATTGGAAAAAGGTTACAATGATATAGCTGCAGGAAGAGTGCAAAATGCAGCAGAAGCGTTCGCAAAATTCAGGGAGAATCATTGATATGAAACACTATACGGTTGAGATTACAAATGAAGCATTGGCTGATATGGAGCAGTTATATAATCACATCGCTTATGTTCTTCAGGCACCAGAAAATGCGATGGATCAATACAACCGGATTGCAGACGCTATTTTAACATTGGATACTATGGCTGAGAGAATCCGTATTATGGAATCAGAGCCGGAACGAAGCAAAAGAGATGAGAAGATTGTTGGTAGACAATTATTCGGTCTTTTTGTAATCCAGGGAGATAAGGTGATTGTAACAGATGTACTGTATAGTGCATCAGATATTGAAAGCCGATTAAAAGGTTAAATGAGAAAATTAAACAATATATAAAACATCAGGCAGGATATGTTCCCGTAAAAAGGAAGGTGTCCTGCCTTTTTGCATGAAAGAGAGGGAATTCATATGAGAAAATTTTATACAGCAGAAGCAGTAACAGAAGGACACCCGGACAAATTGTGTGACCAGATTGCAGATGCAATCTTGGATGTGTGTCTGAAACAGGATGAACAGTCCAGAGTAGCATGTGAGGTGCTTGCTACGAAAGGAACGATCATTGTGGCAGGGGAAATCAACAGCACCTATGAACCGGATGTGTTTGCAGTTGTGCGAAAAGTACTGTCTGACGTGGGTTATTCCAGTGAAGGGATTGCAATGGACACTTTTGTCCATCGACAGAGTCCCGATATTGCAGGGGCAGTCGATACTTCAAAAGAACGAAGAGAAGGAGTGTCTGACAATCAGATAGACTGGTTCCAAGGGGCAGGGGATCAGGGTGTGATGATCGGATATGCCTGTGATGAAACGAAGCAGCTCATGCCTATGCCTGTGGTGCTGGCCAATCGGATTGTCCGGGAATTATCTGCCTGCAGACAAAGCTCTTATATTCAGGGGATCTTACCGGATGGGAAAGCCCAGGTGACCGTAGAATATGAAAATGGGAAGCCTGTCCGACTGGATAGTGTGGTAGTGTCCTGCCAGCATACGGAAGAAAAAGATTTGAAAAAGCTGGAAGCGGAGATCCGAAAGAAGGTGTTATTGCCGGCGCTTCGTCCCCTGCCACCGGATGAGGAAACCAAGATTTATATCAATCCATCGGGGCGTTTTGTCTGTGGAGGACTGGATGCAGATACGGGGCTGACTGGAAGGAAGCTGATGGTAGACAGTTATGGAAGCATGGTTCCCCATGGCGGTGGTGCATTTTCCGGAAAGGATTGTTCAAAAGTGGATCGTTCAGCAGCCTATATGGCTAGATATATCGCCAAGAATATCGTAGCTGCGGGGCTTGCCAGCAAGTGTCAAGTGTCTTTGGCTTATGCAATCGGAGTGGCACAGCCAGTTATGGTGCAGGTGGACACGTTTGGTACGGGAAACGTGTGTGCGGATGACTGTCTGGAGCTGGCAATCCCGCTGGTGTTTGGGCTGACTCCGAAGCAGATCGGGGATACCCTGCGCCTTACCCGTCCTATTTTCCGACAGACTGCAGCCTTCGGGCATTTCGGAAGAAAAGAGTTTCCGTGGGAGCGCACCGATAAGGTCGAGGCTCTTCGCAATGCGGTAATCTGATGGCTTGGGTTACCGAAGAAGAATATCAGGCAGCCAAGCAGGTGAGAGCTTATGAATATCTGCAGACATACCAGCCGGGGAGATTGAAAAAAACACGGACAAGAAATGAATGGCAGCTTCAGGACCATGACAGTTTCAAAATCAATGAGATTACCAGCAAATGGCATTGGAAGTCCAGGGGTATTGGTGGAATGTCGGCTCTCCGGTTTTTGATGCAGGTAGATGGCATGGGATATACGGAAGCAGTAAAAATCTTGTGTGAGCAGACGCCTGTGTATGTTCCCAGAGCAGAACCAGCGCCTAGAAAGAAGCCCTTTACCCTGCCCCTGCCCAATGACAGTTTTTACCGGGTGCGGAGATATTTGAACCAAAGGGGAATTCGGGATGAGGTACTGGATTATTGTGTGCAGCTGGGAATCCTGTATGAGAGCGCCCCCTACCATAACGCTGTTTTTGTTGGCATGGATGAACAGGGAGAAGCAAAGTATGCGTTTCTGCGTGGGATTTATGACAGCCGGGGAAAGAGCCTTCGAATGGAACAGGAAGGAAGCAACAAACAGTATAGCTTTTGTGTTCCGCCCCTTGGGAAAAGCTGCCGGGTGGCAGTATATGAAGCCTGTATTGACGTCCTGGCTCATATGACGCTGGAAGATGGACGAACCGATAAGTATCGCCTGTCTCTGGGTGGAATCGCAGCGCCGAAAGAAGGCGCGGAACGAGCAACAAAAGATGAAGCGCCCGGATGCATTGGAATATTTTCTGAAAGAGCATCCGGAGGTAACAGAAATTGAGCTCTGCACCGATAACGATTTTGCCGGGCGATGGGCATGTGCGCAGTTAAAAGAGCAGTATGAGGAAAAATATACCGTAGTTTGTAACTTACCACAGATGGAAGGTGCAGACTATGGAGACCTGGCAAAACAGGCGGTGGAAAAACAGAAGAAACAGCAAAAGGAAAGAGGCAGGTGAGGCAAATGGAAGATACGATCAAAATAGAATTATTGACACCGCTGACAGGAACCTTTCTTCCCAATGAGATGGAACAAGATTGGGAAGAAGAGGATTACAATGACTTGGAAGAAGAGCAGGTATTTTTTGAAGGAGATGATTTAACGGAGTATGCTTCTGTGATTCAGGAAAAGATTGCAGAATACAACCGTGTCGGACATGACGATGATAGGACCGATAATCTGATGGATTATTTTGACGGAAGTGCTGCCATTAAAGAAAAAGTAGTGTCCGCAGTTCCAGCGGTGAAAGAATCGGATGGTGTGTTATATGGCTGTACAACTTTAGAATTGAAAGAGTATCTGGAGGCGGAAGAATTATCGGAACTGTGTGAATATCTCACCAGACAATATAGTGATGGATGGGGAGAAGGCTTTGAACAGCAGGAGATTCCGGTAGAGGGTGGTGAACTGTGTATACACTTTTGGCGCCCCATAGATTTTGAATTTCAACAGGCAAAATCAGAAGTCTCAAAAGAAAAGTCGGAGAAACAAGAAAATCCGGTAAATGTTCCGAAACGCCTGAAAATGCAGCTTTTGGGAATGGATGGAAATGTGTTTGCGGTTATGGCCAGGGCAAGTAAACTGCTTCAGGAAAATGGGCAGGGACAAGAGGCAAAAGAAATGATTGCACGTGTCCAGAAATCAGAGAACTATTATCAGGCACTTCATATCATCAGTGAATATGTGGAAACAGAACTGAGTGCATCTTCTCAGAATGATACCAAGCCCCCAAAGAAACGTGGGAAGGAAGAATGCCGATGAAGTTATCTTTTGTCACATCAAAGGAGATGTGGGAAGAAAAAATAGCAGAAACAGATTGAAAAGAGAATAAACAGCCAGAACACTGACAAGGGAGGTCTTATGGAAAAAAAGATTGCAATTATGGAGTCCTGTGTGGGGATGGCTTGCACAAAAGAAGGGGAATCTGTAGATTTGAAGGGACAGGATCTTGTTCTTTATGAAACTGCCATCCAAGAGGCACTGGAGCAGGAAAAATTGTATTACAGAAAAAAGTCGGCACCATTCAATCTGATGGATTACTATGATGCGGATGATTCTGTAAAGGAGAAAGTGCAGAACCTCGATATCCAGGTGAAAAAAAGAACAAGATGGTTTGTATGTTTGTGCCAGCCTTGCATTAATAGAGCCTCTTACACAGCAGGAACTGGAAGCGATCCAGAACTTTCTCAGCAGGCAGTACGAAGGGGATTTTTGATACCTCACGTATTCGTACCTATTCCGTAGAGGAAGGAGAAGTCGTTTTTGATTTTTCAGTAGATACAAAAGAAAAGTTCTCTCAAAAAGAAGTCCAATGCGAAACGCAGAAGAAATATGAAATCACTTCCATAGCCCATCCACAATTTCCATGGCTGCATAGAATCCGAGCATTGGTAGACGTAAATGAAGCGGTTCCCAAAGGAACCTTGGGTGGCTTTGTAGAATATGAGCAAAATCTTTCCCAGGAAGGATCATGCTGGATTTATGACCAGGCTATCTGCTGTGAACGTGCGGTAGTGGAAAGGAGTGCAGGACTGTTCCAAGAAGCGATTGCCAAGGGTGATGCCCTTCTTACGGGAACTGCAGTGATGTATCAAACGAGTATTGCAGAGGAATCCTGCCGTATTCTAGCTGGAGAGGTTTGGAATATGGCACACATTCGAGGATTTGCCAAGATTACTGCGGCAAAGGAAACAGGAGATGCACCTTTGATTCTCGGAAATAGCTTGGTTTTTGGAAATGTATGCGGGAAAGTATTGGTGAGAGGAAATGTTCTGCCAAGCCGGAGTGTGGAGAATCAGACACAGGAGCTGTTAGTTTTCAGGGGAGGTGATTCAATTCATAAAGTGAATGAAAGCAAGAAAAAAACAAAAAGTAAAAAACAGCCGGAGCGCTGATAAGAACGGATGATGCCTATGGAAAATACCCTGCAGTTAGGGAACTTATTGAAAGAAGGAACATACCCGGAGGAATATACCGGAGGGAAAAACTGGACAATTTTACATGGAGATACGCTGAAACTGGTGAAAGCATTTCAGCCGGGGATCTTTGATGCAGTGATTACCGATCCGCCTTATGCGTCTGGGGACCAAAACAGAATGAGCGAAACCGCACGACTAATCAGAAATACAGCAGTATGAAGGCAGAGAATGCACTGCCGGATTTTGATGGGGATAACAAGGATCAGCGTTCCTGGACCCATTGGATGGCAGAGTGGCTCTACGATGCGCGGAAAGCCTGTAAAGTTGGTGCGCCAATCTGCCTGTTTATTGACTGGAGACAATATCCCTCTATTACCGATGCACTCCAGTGGGCAGGCTGGATCTGGAGAGGAACTGCGGTTTGGGATAAGGGAAACTCGTCCGCAGAAAGGACGTTTTCGCCAGCAGGCTGAGTATATTGTGTGGGGCAGTAATGGCCCGATGCCAATCAACCGCCCGGTTTCCTGTCTTCCCGGTGTGTTCCGTTATGGAAATCCCCAGAACCGTATTCATGTGACAGAGAAACCGTTGCAGCTGATGAAAGATGTCATTCAGATTTGTGAGCCGGGTGGTAGAATCTTAGATCCCTTTGCCGGAGCAGGAACAACCATCCTTGCGGCGGTGGAAGAAGGCTATGAGACAGTAGGCATTGAAGTGACCGATGCTTATTATAAGCTGGGCAGTGACCGTGTAAAGTTTGCATTGGAAGCAAAGGAAAAGAAGAGAGCGAGAAATAGCAAGGGCATCCACATGGATGTCCAACTTTGTTTCAGAAGAAGAAAAGTGCATCCACCTGGATGCAGGAAAGGGGTGAGGCGATGGAACAGGCGATGGCCTATGTGTGTTGTCCGGCAGAAGAAAGCAGAGTGAAGGTGCAGCGATATTGCCGGAAGATTTATGAGTTGGGATATGTTCCCATTTGTCCGAGGTTTGGATTTCTTCCTTTTCTGGATGAAGGGAAGCTGAGGATTTGCAGGCATACAACCGGATGTCCCACTTGATCTTAAAGCGGTGTCGGATGGTGGTGGTCTGTGGAAAAGAAGTCACCGGAACGATGAACACAGATATTAGTACCGCAGACCGATTGCATATCATTTGTACCACATTAGATGGATTGATCAAGATCAAAGAAAAGGAAGCATAATCGATTCTGCATGGGGAGTCGATGGAAATCGGTGGAACTGGTTTTGCAAGCATAGCGTTTGGATATCCAAACGCACTTTGGGGAGAACCCCAATCCCCGGCAGTCGAGAAAGGAGAGAAGTGAAATGTTTTTTGCAGGAATGGCTCTTGGGGCAATGGCAGGTGCAGCCGTTGGCATTGGACTGATGTGCTGTGTGGTTGCCGGAAAGAGAGAAGATCAGCAGATGGAGCAGATGCGGATACGCAGACAGAAACAGGGAGAACCAAAACAGATCCAGTTCCGAGATATGGAAGGGACAAAGCGGTTCATCCTTTTGGATGGGGAAAGTCTTTGCATGATGGCAGAGGACGGAACGAAAGAGATTGGGCTTTGCCGCTTTGTGGATGAAAAGCAGGTAGATGTGAATGGGCAGGTCTGGGAGATCGGGGAATTTCCTCTGGCAGATGGAACGCAGGGGAATTCAGGTGTATCCCTTAGAGACAGCAGAAAAGAAGAAAAGGTAGGTGGTTGAATGAGAAAACGAAACCATGTAGTTCCTGTCCGTCTGAATGCGAAAGAACTTCGCCATCTGGATGGGCAGGTAGCAAAGAGTGGACTAAGCAGGGAGGAATTTTTACGTTCTCTGATCTTAGGTGCACAACTGCAGACAAAGCCCTGTGAGCATCACGCAGAACTTCTTCGAAAAATCGCGGGGCTTTGCAACAATGCGAACCAGCTGGCTCATGTCGCCAATGGAACAGGGAGGGCAGGGGAAGCCAGCATACAGGAAATGCTTCGGATTTCCAAAGAGACCTGGCGTCTGGTGAAAGAGGAATGGTAGATGGCATATACCAGCGTTCTCCCCGTCCACCGCTTGGACCGTTCCATTGAATATGTGAAAGACCGGGCAAAAGACAACCAAGAGTGCCGGATCCCTGGAAGAAGCCATTGATTATGCATTAAACCGGGAAAAGACGGAACAGACCATTTTTGAAGATGCCATTGGGTGTACCTGTGAGAATGCCTATGTGGACATGGTAAAGACAAAAGAGCGTTTCCATAAAAAGAAGGGGTACAGGGATACCATTTGGTACAGAGTTTTGCGGAAGGGGAAGTATCTCCGGAACTGGCACATCTTATTGGACAGGAACTGGCAGAGCAGCTTTTGAAAGGGCAGTATGAGGTCGTGATCACTACTCACTTGAATACGAAGCATTACCATAATCATATGGTGTGGAATTCAGTGAGTATGGTAGATGGGAGAAAATATCACAGCAATGCCAAAAGTTATTTTACCGAGGTACGTCAGATTTCCGACCAATTATGCAGAAAATATGGTCTTTCGGTGATCCAGACGAATCAGGGAAAAGCCATGCATTATGCCCAGTGGAAAGCAGAAGCAGAAGGGAAGCCTACTTGGAGGACTGCCATCCGCATGGATATCCGGGAAGCCATTGGCGTGAGCTTTTCCTGGAGTCAGTTTATAAAAGAAATGGAGAAACGGGGCTATACCTGGAAGCTGAACCGGAAGTATCCCTCCTTAAAGCCACCGGGGATGGAGCGGTATATTCGTCTGCGTTCCTTTGGGAAAAGGATATGGGGAGGCAGAAATCCTGGGAGAAGATCCTGCGTCCAAAGATCCAACAGGTGTATGGAAACACGCAGATGCAGTTTCCAAGACGGAAACTTACCGGACTTCAGAGACTTTACTATTCCTATTTATATCAGATGGGGGTATTTCCGAAGAAACCAAAGCGGATTCCCTATGCAGTGCGTTCCGATATTCGGAGGCTGGAGAAACGAATCAGCCAGATGGAATTTTTACAAAAGGAAGAGATCACCACCAGGGAAGAGCTGGCAGCATCCCGGAAACCCTTGGAAGAACAGGTACTTTCTTTGATGAAAGAGCGCAGAGAATTATACCGGAAAGAACCGGGCGGTATGCGCATTCAGGAAATCAATGGGGAGTTAAAAGAACTTCGTAAGAAAATCCGTTTAAGCCAGCAGATTGAAAAGCAGTCCTTGGAAATGGAAGAGCGGTTAAGGCAGGCAAAAGAACAGGAGGAGGTACAGGAAATGTCAGGGAAACAGCGAAGGGAGGCAGAATGGAATCGGTAAGGAGGTGAGAGCGTATGAACTATGGCGGTGATGCGGCGGATCAGATTGTCCGGTATTCCATGGAAGGCATGGAACATACCTTACGGATTAGTGGAAGCATTGCAAAAAATCTGGCAGTGCTTATTGTAGCGGTGATGAAGGATCAGAAAAAAGACCAGGGGAAAGACCAACCTGCTTCGGATGTTAAAGGAACAGCGGGCAATGAAGTTTTTCACCATTCCCCATGACAGGCTGCGGGAGTTTGCCGGGGAAGCCAAATCCAGGGACTGTTGTATGTGGTCATCCGGGATAAGAAGAATCCCCAGTTTTCCGAGATCATGGTGTTTGCCGATGATGCGGCAAAGGTGAACCGGGTGCTGGACAAGATGAATCTGGACTTTGTAAAATCCGAAGCCGGAGAAGCGGTTGTAGAACAAGCGCCAGTACGGGAAGCAGAGCGTGTGATTGATGCAGAGTTTACCGAGAAAACCGAAGGGAAAGAGGAACTTCCGGCGAAGACCGAAAAGGTGGTGCTGCCGGAAGGGACCATTGAGTTCGAACTGGATGAAGAAGAGCATCTGTTTGATGTAGGGGAAGTCTCTCTTTCGGAGGGAAATTTTACCCAGGCGGAGAAGGCAGGGAATCTGTCCGGACCTTCCTCGCACAGCAGCGGTTCTTTTTCCGGGCAGGAAACTAGCTGGAAAGGGGAGAAACCATCTGTCCGGCAGGAATTAAAAAAGATTGAAACGGAACAGAAACAGCGGCAGGAAGCAACAGCAGAGCCGGAGGAAACCGAGAAATCAGCAGAGAAAGAAACAGAAGAAAGTGAAAGGCAGGTAAGGCTATGGATTTAACGAACATGATCCCTGGTGGGGCAGGGGAAGAAAACTCCACAACAGCAGTTATCAAAAGAAGAATATGCAGCCATGAAAAACAGCAGAGGGAAGAGGTGTGGGCAGAGGTAGATGCCCAGGCGCAGGCAGTGTTCCAAAATGGAGAATCTTTAAAAGGATTCTTAGATTTTATGGCGCAGTGTAATACGCAGAAAACGCCCAACCTTCTGCTGATCTACGGACAGAATCCACAGGCAACCGTGGTAAAGTCTTATGATTACTGGAAAGAGAACACCGTTCCCCGAAATCCGGGGTGCATGGATACACCTATATGGTCAGTACGGAATATGAAAAAGACGGGGAGATGCGCACAGGCTATGCCATCGGTAAAGGATTTGACATCAGCCAGATGAGTGGAAAACCGCTGGAGGAACGTCCGCAGCGTTCCATGGAAGAACTGATCCATGCAGTCTTAAAGGATCAGCCAGTGCGGATGCAGATTGCAGACAATCTGCCGGAGGGCATCCAGGCACAGTATATTCCGAAACAGCGTACCGTCTATGTGCGAAACGGAATGGATGAGAATACAACATTCCATGCGGTGAACCGGGAACTGGCCTGTGCCGCCCTGGATCAGCACGATGGGAACTATGCAAGGAAGAAGGTGAATGCCCAGGCATACTGTGCCGCGTATGTGATCGGCAAGCGGTATGGGGCGGACGTGTCCGGCTTCCAGTTTGGAAAATGGCAGAGATGCAGGCAAACGGACAGAAAGATCCTCAGGAATTAAGGGGGTTTTTGAATGATGTGCGTCAGGCAGCCTATACCATCCGCAACCATATGGAACGGAACTTCGGGGAACAGGAGCAGACTTTTTCTAAAGATGCGTTTTCCTTTGAGGAACCGCCAAAGCAGACACCGAAGAAGGAGAAAAAGAGAAACAGCCGGAGCGGTAAGTTCTGGAAAAAGTTCCGCTGTTGGGATAGCTATTGCGGGGTTTTTGTGGTATGTTGGGTGTAACAAAGGAGGTGCATAAGATGGCAGATTACTATTTGAAAACAGACAATATCATGAAAAATATGTTCACGGTGGCATTAAAAGACGAACTGGCAGCTCAAAGTCAGATGGGAAAGGTTCGTCCGGCTACAGAAGCCATGCTGCAGAAAGTCCGGGACTATGAACTTTCTGAGAAAAGGCTTCCCATCACCACAGGGGAACAGCGGGAACTTCGCAATACCCTTAATCGGCTGCGGGACAAGTATCTGGCCATGGGCAGATACAGCGATGGCATTGACAGTGTGATCTTAAAGGTCATGAAACCGAACACCAGCAGGCGCTTCTTCTGGTAGCAGAAGGGAGGGATGTCTATGAGGATGTATAATCAGAAACAAGTGGAACAATTACGAAAGCGGTATCCCGAAGGAACAAGGCTCTGCCTGGACTTTATGGATGAGGCAGGGATGCCGCCGGGATTACAGGGAACGGTAGCATTTATCGATGATGCCGGACAGATTCACATGCATTGGGAGAATGGGCGAAGCCTGGCCCTTATCCCAGGAGAGGATTCTTTTCATAGGATAGACGGACCAGCAAACGAAGTGCCAAAGAGTGAAAAAGCGAAGAAGGAGCGAAGCCCGCAGAGGTAGCATGGAAACGTGCGGACCTTTGGGTGTGGCTGCTGTTTTTGCCTGTTGTCTGGTGGGCAGGCGCCATCACTGCCTGTGCCATAAAACCGGATACGAATCTGTTACAGATCTTACAAGTGCTGACCGAAAAACTGGATCAGCCTTTTTCTATTTCTTATACGCCGTACACGCTGCGGTGTGTGTTCACATTCACAATCGCCTATGTGTTAGGCATCGGTATTTATTATTCCCAGAAGAAAAATTATCGAAGAGGGGTGGAGCATGGCTCTGCCAAATGGGGCGATGCAGCTTCCATCTGCAAGCGTTACCGGGACAAGCGGTACACCCAGAATCTCATTTTAACCCAGAACTTCCGCATGGGATTGGACTGCTATAAGCACAAACGGAACTTAAATGTTTTGGTGGTGGGCGGTTCCGGTGCGGGAAAAAGCCGGGCATACGCTAGTCAATATCATGCTGTAACTGTTCCATGGTGGTCACCGATCCCAAAGGAGGTGCGAAACGTTCAGTTATGGCACGATTGCAACTAATAATTGAATAAAAAAATAGTTAAATGGAGAATGTTAGTAACTAAAACGTAACGCCCTGAAAGCAACCTAAGACTTGCACCTAAGTTAGTAGAAACGGTGAAGTCGGCAGAGAGATACCGAAACAGATTAGATGTCGAAAGCATTTCAGAGGTGAGATGTGTATCCTATATGCCGGGGGTCTATAAACTATCTATGGTGAGAATGAAGAGAGTTAAGCTCTTCTGACGAAACTTGAATGTACGGGTCTATATCGGGACTATGTAGAAATGCATAGTGACACAAATAGTGTCGTTACTGTGGGCGAGTAAGACTCCGCCTTTATGAAAGTCCATACATTGTTAAAGGCAGTGTCAAGGTAACAGGCTCATAGAAGGAACCTAAGGATAGATGTAAAGCTAGTGTGTTTGGAACGTTGGAAGCTGACAGCGTGGAGAATCTACTTTCTACGAAACGTATCAAACGGGAAAATCACAATAGTGATATAAGTGAGATTATGTCAGTGAAAGCGGAGGTATAGTACCGAAGAAACCGTGATAATAAGCGGTGGAGGGAAGACCTCTAGTCATACAGTTAAGCAAATTAAAGTCGAATGGTATGGGTTCGAGTAAGACTAAGAGATGTAATCACTCCTAGATAGGAGGTTACAGACCATGCTAAAGAAAACCAAATTGAGATACAACGAATATTATGATATGCAAAGAGTATATGATTCATTGTATTCAGCAAGTAAAAACGGTAACAACTTTTATAAGTTACTGGAGATTATTGGTTCAGAAGAAAATATCAGGTTAGCATATAGAAACCTAAAGAGTATTAAAGGTAGTAATACCAAGGGAACTGATGGAAAGACAATAGACGATATTAAAGAACTAACAGATGAAACTGTGATTAATACAGTGAGAGAGATGTTAGCTGACTACAAACCTAAGTCTGTCAGAAGAGTGTACATTCCAAAACCAGGAAGTGACAAGAAAAGACCATTGGGTATTCCGTGTATATGGGACAGATTGGTTCAGCAGTGCATATTGCAGGTCCTTGAACCAATCTGTGAACCTAAGTTTCACAACCATTCATATGGTTTTTAGACCAAACAGAGACACACATCACGCAATTAGTAGAACAGTTAGTATGATAAATATGTACAAGCATTACTACTGTGTTGATGTTGACATAAAGGGTTTTTCGACAATGTCGACCACGGAAAACTTTTGAAACAGATATGGACACTTGGAATAAGAGACAAGCGTTTAATAAGTATCATAAGTAAGATACTTAAGTCAGAAATAAAGGGAGAAGGAATACCGACAAAGGTACACCACAAGGTGGAATAATAAGTCCACTACTATCCCTAATAGTCTTAAATGAATTAGATTGGTGGATAAGTAATCAATGGGAAACATTCAAACCAAACAGAATGTCTAATGTTGCAGCATTTCGAACATATGCGAAGAAATACACCAATCTGAAAGATGGATTTCTAATAAGATATGCAGATGATTTCAAAATAATGTGTGGAAGTTATAACGAAGCACAGAGATGGTATCACGCAACAGTGGATTTCTTAAAAACAAGATTGAAATTGGACATAAGTGAAGAAAAATCAAAAGTCATAAATCTTAAGAAAAACTCATCAACATATTTAGGTTTTAAAATAAAAAGTCGTTCCAAAGGGAAGACCAGATATGGTTATATAGCAAAGACTGATATGAGCGACAAGGCAATTAAGAATGCAAAAAGCAACCTAAAAGCCAAAATAATTAACATTCGAAAAGACAACCCAACAGTGGCAATTAAAAAACTATAATTCAGCCATTAGAGGAATACAAAATTATTATTGCATAGCAACAAATATTTACAACAATTTAACGGATGTGAATTACGCTCTCTTACCAACCATAAGAATACGTCTTAGAGACATTAGCAAAACAATTCCATTTAAGGAAACAGACATTAATTTTCAAAAACAAACAATGGGTATTCAGAAAGAAACAAAAATTGTAACCATAGGAGATATGTGTTTACTCCCATTAACGGAGTTCACCATAGGAGTCCTATGAATTTCTCTCAGGAAATAAGTAATTATACTTAAAAAGGTCGAGAGAAATACACAAGAATTTAATGCTTATTACACAAAAGAGAATTTGAAGCCATAGCTAAAATGAGAGACCCAACAGAAACAATAGAATTTAATGACAATAGTTTATCAGCATATGTCATTCAGCAAGGAAATTGTTACATAACGGGTAAGAAGTTAGATGTTAGCCATATGAAGTGCATTAGAAAGAAACCTTTAAAAAAAGAGGGGAACTAATAATCACGGAAATATAATCTTTATAAATTCAGATGTGTACAAGGCAATATTTACGAGAAAGATGGTTGAAGCCCAAGGTTTATTAAGAAAATTTAAGTTGAATGAAGAACAATGGAAAAAAGTTAATTATATAAGGCAAAATTATGATTACCAAAAGGTTTAGACAATAAATAATTTGCAAATGTATGATGGCACGCCGTATGAGGCGAAAGTCTCACGTACGGTGTAGAGCAGGGGAAAAGGTGGAGATAATATCAAATCCTTACCTATTGCTATAACTTCTGCGGAAAACCGGAGACTACTGGGCGGGAAGGATATGAAGTGCGGGTGTTTGACCTCATCAATCCGGAAACCTCTTTTTGTTACAATCCCTTTGCTTATGTGCGGAATGACAAGGATGTGCTAAAACTCATCAACAACCTGATCCGAAACACCACGCCGAAAGGAGCGCAGAGTTCGGATCCGTTTTGGGAGAAAAGTGAGACTGCCTTGCTTCAGGCGCTGATGTTATATCTGTTACATGAAGCACCGCCGGAGGAACAGAACTTCTCCATGATCATGGAAATGTTAGGTTCTGCCCAGGTGAAAGAGGACGATGAGGAATACCAGTCTCCGCTGGATATCCTGTTTGAACGGTTGGAGATGCGAAATCCGGAAAGCATTGCAGTCAAGCAGTATGCCATTTACAAGCAGGCGGCTGGTGTAGTAAGTTTGAAGAGACTTCTTAATCAATCAAATTTAAAGAGTTGGAGCTCCAAAATGATTAAAAAGTCTCTTGAGGCTTATTTTTTACCTTAAAGAACAAAATTGTATTTTGTAAAAAACAATTTCAAAACATGTCCGTATTTTGTTTCGTCAGTACAGAGATTGTGTAAGGAACTTTAAAAAGATGACACGAAATCAAAAAAGATGCAGTAAGGGGGCTGTAAAAAGACCTCTGAGCATTTCGTTTAGTGTAAGAATCTTTTTACTTCTTACACGAACCTTGAAAACGAAACAGTCTGCCCGTAGTGATACCAGAACTGAATAGGCATTCAGCGTGTCTTTTTTGGTTAATACGTCCCGGAAACATCAGAACCCGGTACAGGAACGGATATGGGATGAGAACAGGCAGTTAATAAACAAAGGAAGGAGGACATCTGACTATGACAGAGAAACAGGGATTCATGACAGCGTTGTATGAACGTCTTAGTCGTGATGATGAATTAAACGGGGAATCCAACAGTATTTCAAACCAGAAGAAACTGCTGGAACAATATGCAAAAGAACATGGATTTACCAATCTTGTTCATTTTACTGATGATGGTATCTCCGGTACAAGATTTGATCGCCCAGGCTTTCTTGCCATGATGAAAGAAGTAGAGTCGGGGAAAGTCGGAACGATTCTGATTAAAGATATGAGTCGAATGGGAAGAGATTATCTGAAAGTCGGACAATATATGGAATTGCTGCGACAGAAGAATGTCCGCCTGATTGCAGTCAATGAGAATGTAGATAGCTTCCGGGAGGACGATGATTTTACTCCATTCGAAATATCATGAATGAATGGTATGCAAGGGATACCAGTAAAAAGATAAAATCCACTTTCAAGGCGAAAGGGAAATCCGGCAAGCATGTGGCAAGTACAACACCGTATGGGTATCTGAAAGACAAGGATGATCCGAATGTATGGATTGTTGATGAAGAAGCAGCTGCAGTTGTACGGAGAATCTTTCACATGACAATGGATGGATACGGACCATATCAGATTGCCAAGGCACTGAAAGAGGATAAGGTTGAGATACCAGCGGTTCATATGGCAAAGAAAGATGCCGGATTATGGAAAGGCAGAGTAGAAGAAATCAAAGATCCTTATGGCTGGGGCTCTTCTACTGTTGCAGGTATTCTGAAGAAAAGAGAGTATCTTGGTCATACAGTGAACTTCAAGACCAGAAAACATTTCAAGGATAAGAAAAGCCATTATGTATCTGAGGATAACTGGACGGTGTTTGAGAACACGCAGGAAGCAATCATAGATCAGGAAACTTTTGACAATGTGCAGAGAATCCGAAGCAATGTGAGAAGATATCCAGATGGATGGGAGAAGCCCACCCCTTGACAGGTCTGATGTATTGTGCAGACTGTGGTTCCAAAATGTATGTACATCGAGTAAATAATGGCAAGCGAGTACCACAATATACCTGTTCTGCATATTCTAAAGTTCCGGTTGGAACACTCTGCCAGACACAGCACAGAATTAATGCAGATGTGGTTATGGAGCTGATTAAGGAACTGTTAAAGGCCGTTGCAGAGTATTCACAGCTGAACCGTGAAGAATTTTGGAAACAGTAAAAAGGCACAGACTTCACAGCAGTCCAGTGAGATCACAAGATTGAAAAGCAGATTGGCAGAAGCAAAAAAAGCGTGTGCAGGAACTGGAAAAACTGATCTGCAGAATTTATGAGGACAATATTCTTGGCAAGCTGCCAGATGAACGCTATGCGATTCTTGACGGACAGTATTCTAAAGAACAGAAAGATTTGTCGGCAGAAATTGCAGATATGGAAGCTGAATTATCAGGCTATGAAGAAGGCCGCAGATCAGCGGAGAAGTTTATTGCTCTGGTTGATAAATACCAAAATTTTGAGGAATTGACTACTTACATGCTGAATGAATTTGTAGAAAAGATTGTGGTTCATGAGCGTGACCGAAAAGGAAGCATTGAGACAACTCAGGAAGTGGAAATCTATTTTAATTTTCATTGGGAAATATTTACCACCACATTTCGGTGAGGTGGAAATGACACCAGAAGAAATTGAAGAAATGAAGAAGCGGGAAGCCAGAAAAGACAGGCTTCATCAGAATTACTTGAAAAGGAAAGCAAATGGCAAGCAGCAAGAATACTATGAACGGACAAAGGCAAAAAAGAAAGCGGAGATGGATGCAAAAAAAGAGGAAATCCGTCAGGAAGATATTGCAAAAGGTGTGTTTGTTCCGGTATCACTGCTTCCACCTGCAGAACCGAAGAAAGGAGTTGCATCAGCATGAGCGAATTAGAAAGAATCATTCACGATGACAGCAATGGTCTGGATTATATCCTTGTCGGGGAAATCTATCTGCCACTGATCGCTGTACCGGAAGAAAAGCGTGATATTGGCTTTTATGGAAGCCTTCACAGAAACTATCTGAAGGACTACAAAAGTGGCTTATATTCCTATCTGACATTGAGTGGTAAGCTTTGGACGTATCTCGCAGATCTGAATGAGCAGTGTTTGGAACGCAGGGATTTCCTCATGGAACAGATTATGGAGCAGGAAGGCATTACGGAAGAATTGAAAAGCAGAGATCAGATGGAATGGGTTCGCCGGGCAAACAATGCAAGAAGCCGGGTAGATGAAATTATTTTAAATGAACTGGTGTATGTGTAGGAGGGACTTATGAGATACTGGATTGAATATGCAGACGGAAGATGTTGTAATTTTGCAAACAGCAGAAAAGATTTATTGGACTGGCTGAAACTTTTGAAAGATGAAAAAATCGTTGATATCCGAAAGATTTACAAAAGCGGTGTGACAGATTCTGTGATAGACAGCTATCGTAGTTATCT
>VOFH01002486.1_pt1 | contig 42425 bp, 41 predicted proteins | sample 5384091 | NCBI WGS metagenome assembly VOFH01 (sample SAMN12384727, study PRJNA508395) | human gut metagenome | isolation source: healthy gut G | host: Homo sapiens
CATTACGCCGGCCCGGTTCAGGGTGGCGTCCGGCTTAGCGAAGACGCCCTGATAAATCGCCACGGGAACGAGGACGGGGCGAGGAACGTGATCATCACGCGGATCATCTGGATCGTCCGCTAACTGTACTGGCGGACGGAGACGAGTTCCTCACGGATGGCAGGCCAGGCCTTCCAGCCCGCGAGCACCGCAACCGCCAGACCATGATCAGCATCATGAAGTTCGAGCACGAAAGAAGTCAGGAAGTCGAAGATCAATGCGGCCCGCGACGGTGCTTGAGAGGCGCGAACGGCCGGAACGGCGGAAGGTTGAAGGATTGTAACGAGGGGGCGTCGGACGCTTTCGGATTTGCGGAACGCCCGCCGCGAAGCGTCCAACGTTTGGTTTAAACGGGGTTTTGTAAGGCTTTGTCGATCGCTGAGGTGAAAGCCCGCACGTTTGGCCGCTTATTGTTCCTGTGTTAAAGCCGCTTTTTTGCAAAGGGGTGTTTTGGCGGGTAACGTTAAACCTCGGGGCCGTTTTCAGTTGCTTTCAAACGCTTTACCGATTTGCGGCCAAATCCCGAGGACTTCGGTACCCGCACCTGCGAGAATGAGGGCAGCGATAGGGGCGCGTCGTCCCCCGACAAAGGAGAGAAACATGCTCAGAAAAACTTGGCTTTGACGCCCTCGTCTGCGCCGTCGGCGCCACGTCGGCGTGGGCCGTCGAGACGATCGAACTCCCGCGCCCGGCGGAAGCGGGCACCGTGATGACGCTCTCGGGCGAAGCCCGAAGAAGTTGGAAACGACGAAGCGACCGTCATCTTCTCGATTGAGGTCCAGAAGAAGGACGTGGCCGCGGCCACGAACGACACGATCAAGGCGGTGAACGCCGCGGTACGCGATCAAGGCGATTCAGGGGAAGGTGGAGCTCAGACCGCCGACTGACCCGTACGGTCTGGCGAAAGGAAGGCGAGACGCCGACCGTCGGCGCCTGGGTCGTGCGCCAGACGCTGCGCGTCACCGTGAACGACATGACGCTCGTGCCCTCCGTCATGGAGGCGGGTTTGAAGACCCTGACGGTCGACGGGATTGAACTGCGCGTTTCGGACGAACTCCGGAAGCGCACCCAGGACGGCTTCTTGGCGAAGCGATCCACGACGCGATGGCGCGGAAGCTGTGCGCGTCGAAGGTGATGGGCCTCGAGAGCCGCGGACGTCCGGATCGAATCGATCGGTACGGGCCGCATGTCGGGTCCGTCGGTGCGCTACTACGCGGCCCCCCGGGTTGCGAACGATGCCGTGCTCGCGAAGTCCGTGATGGCGGCGCCCTCGGTTTCGGCAGGGGACCTCGGACGTGACGCAGAGAGTCTGATGCAGGTACGCATTCGTCCTTAAACTTTCATCAGGCTGATAGCCGACCACGACGGGCGGCGGAAGCGTTCCGGCCGCCCAATTGTTGACAGCCGCCCGGCACCCATCTTCGCCACTTTTCAAAAGGAACCCACCATGGCGCTTTGAAACCGACGGCTCGATCGATCCGATCCTCCGCGTCGCTCGAACCCGGCGAAACGATCTGCGCGGGCGAACGCCATGGTGGCGATGGACCGCTCGCTCTCCTTGAAGGGCGCGACCCGCGGCAGCCTTCAAAGTCGCTCGCACGCAGGATCCTCAACGACAAGAAACCTTCTTCCAGCAGGTGGTCGGGCCGGGGACCGTCCGGGCGAGATCCTTCTGGCGCCGAACTTGCCCGGCGACGTGACGCTTCTCGACGTGGGCGATCCGCCAGTACTACTTGTCGGACGGCGCCTTTCTCGCCTCGACCTCCGGGGTGGGAGTTCGAGACGAAGACGCAGAGCCTCGGGCGCGCGCTTTGGGCGACTCGGGCGGCTTCTTCGTCATGAAGACCTCGGGCTCAGGGACGCTCACCGTCTCCGGCTTCGGCTCAGTGCAGGAGCTCCCGCGTCACGAAGGAGCGTCCGATGATGGTCGACAACGGGCGTCGTCGTCGCGCAGGACGCAGGGTTGGACTACGAGCTTTCCATCAACTCGAGGCAGGTTCTGGCCTCATGGGGAAGCTCCTTCATTCGCGGCTCTGGTGAAGGCGTGATGCTCAAATTCAAGGGCGAAGCGTCGTTCTCGTCTGCTCGCGCAACAAGCGGGGTTCTTGGACTGGATCTTCTCGCAGGAGCCCGACCGAGAAGGCGGTGAAGAACGAGTGACGGCGCGGCGGGGCCGGAGGCGTTTCGGTGTGCCTCGCAGGGCTCCCCTTTTGCGGAGACCCCGGGAAGCCTCAGAGAGCTTGCGTGTAGAATTTTTTGCGTCCGGTGTGACGCACTGCTTCCGTGAGGATTTTGGTGCTCTGAGAAGTGAGCTTTAGCCTCTCCGGACTGTGTTGGCTGTTCGTTTTCAGGACGGAAGGATTCGTAAGATGGCAGAAAAAGCGAAAGGCGTCGTCTATACCTTGCGTTGGGTTGTGGACTGGATGCTCGATATGGTCGGTTATCGGCCCGAGCAGGACATCGGTCGCAGGCTGATCGTCGAGCCTTCCTGCGGTTGCGGTGCTTTTCTTCTGCCCATTGCCGAGCGCCTCTGTGACTGGAAGGAGGGCCATCCTGCCGTCGAATGGTCCGAGTTGGCCGACTGCATTCGTGCCTTGACGTTGATCCGGAAGGGCTCCGGCATACCCGCGGACTGACCCGCGAGCTGCTTGTTTCTCGGGGATGTGCACCCGAAGATGCCGATCAACTGTTGAACGGTTGGCTGGTTGAGGGAGACTACCTTCTTTACGACGACAACCTACAGGCGGACTATGTCGTCGGCAACCCGCCCTACATCCGCGCGACGGACATGCCGCCGGCACAGCGAAAGGCGTACGCTGAGGTCCTCAGCTGCGTATCTTTGGGGACGGACATCTTCGTCGGCTTCTATGAAAAGTCCCTCGACTTTCTCAAGCCTGGCGGAGCGCTCTGCTTCATCTGTGCGGACCGGTGGCTTCAGAACAGTTACGGCAAGCGACTTCGTGAAAAGGTCAATGCCGACTTCAACCTCGACACGCTCGTGCGGATGTACGAAGTTCGGGCTTTTGATGAGGAAGTGGATGCCTATCCGGCGATCACGCTCATCCGCCGAGAGGCTCGCGGTGACAGCTTCCGGTTCGTGAACTGTTCGCCTGATTTCGGAGCGGACGACGTTGAAGAAGTTGAACGGGCGATGAACGATGGCCGGGACAATGCCAAGGGGAGCCGCTTCGAGCTGATTCGGCTTGAGAAACCCCATGGTTCGGCGCTTTATCCGCTTGCCGATGCCGCAACCGTCCGTTTCGTCATGAACGCCATGGGTCGGTATCAACCGATCGAACAGTGCGGCGTGGCGATCGGGATCGGCATTGCGACCGGGTGCGACGACGTCTTTCTCACGGAAGACGCGTCCCTGGTTGAAAAGTCCCGGTTGCTGCCGCTCTACCATCAGCGGCACAAGGATGCCGTCCCGTCTTCCTCGTCAATCCTTGGGAGGCGGACGGGAGCCTCGCGGATCTTCACCAGTATCCGCGCCTTCGCAACTATTTCGAGAAGCATGCCGATCGTCTGAAGAAAAGGTATGTCGCAAAGAAGTCGCCCGAGGCCTGGTACCGGACGATCGACAAGATCCAGGCGCCGCTTTTGGGCAGGAGCGTCATCATGTTGCCGGATTTGGGGATGGAGGCGAAGCCCGTCATTTCGAGCAAGTACCCGCATCACGGTTGCTATTGGATGGCCTCGGACGATTGGGATCTGGAGGTGCTCTCCGGAGTTTTGATGAGTGAGGCGGTGCGCCGTTTCATCGATGCCTTGGGCGTCAAGATGCGGGGAGGTACGCTGCGCTTTCAGGCTCAGTATCTGCGCTATCTGCATCTACCTGATTACCGGAAGATTCCAGAGGAAGTCAAGGACGGACTCAGGACGGCGTTCCGGCAGTCCGACAAAAAACGTGCAGATGAATTTTCTGAGAGGATTTTTGCGCTATGAGCCCCGAACTCAAGGCGGCCGTCCTTCGTATGTACGACAAACAGAAGGAGGCCAAACAGAAACAGGCCGAACAAGGAAAGCATGACCAAGGCAACCGTTCCGGCGTTACGGCGGGGAGCCACTTTGCTGAGGTCGCGGAACTCATCAGGGAAGACCTCATCCGCCGATGCAGCTTCGCGCCGAATGCCGTTTGTCTTCGGGCGGAGTGCCTGAAACTGCCTGGATGGTTCCGACCCACCAAGGATTGGGACATCATCGCCTATCACGGCGACAGTCTCGTCGCGGCGATTGAGTTGAAGAGCATCAGCAGCTCTTTCGGAAACAACGCGAACAACCGTACCGAAGAAGCTTTGGGGGCGGCCAGCGACATTCGAATCGCTCATCAAAGGGACTTTGGGGGATGCGCGCGCGTTCCTCCGATCCCTCGGCTATGTGCTCATCGTGGCCGAAACCGAGGAAAGCACGACGGTGCGCGCCAAGAAGCCCGCGCAGACCAAGTACCCGATCGATCCCGCGTTTGAAGGGATTTCCTACATCGAACGGTTCCGGTTGCTGTGTGAGCGGCTCCAGAGCGAGTCGATCTATCAGGCCGTGTGGTATGTGACCGCAAATCCGAAGACCGGCGAGGTGCACGAACCGTCTCCGAAGTTGTCTTACGAGTCGTTCCTCGCCGTCTTGGAAGGCTCCTTGAGCCAACACAAGGGTTGATGCCGCTCGCCCCAAACCTACGCGCAAGACTTCAGACAGTCACTCTTGTTTGACTCTTGCGCGGACGGCGGCGTCCCAATCCTCTACAATGTCGGCCCGGACCGATCCCGGTCCGCATCCGACCCCGCCGAGAAGGCGGGGATTCATCCGCCTTCCTCCGGAGGACACGCTCCAAAGTGAACGCCCAGATTTATCGCATCCGTTCATCGCCCGCGAAGGTCGCGCCCGATCCTGGGCGGTCTTTATGACGATCATCCTGTGGCTCTTCGGCTTTAAACTTCCTGGCCTTCATCGCCAGTGCTTAATGTATAGCTTTGCAGTTCTTCCGCGATCCCGCCGTGAGCTCCGGCGGATCCGCGCGCCGTCGTGAGTCCGTGGACGGGCGCGTCTGCAAGGTGCAGAACGCCGAGGATCCGCTCACCGGCGAACCCCGCGTCATGGTCTCGATCTTCATGAACGTCTTCAACGTGCACAGCCAGAAGTCGCCCGTGGCGGGCGTCGTCGAAGGTGAAGTACGCCGGGCTCTTCCTCAACGCCGACCTCGACAAGGCTTCGACCGACAACGAACGCAACGCCGTGCGCGTGCGCATGGAGGACAGCCGCGACGTCACCTTCGTGCAGGTCGCGGCTTGATCGCCCGCCGCATCCTCTGCCACACCTCGGTGGGCGCGAAGCTCGCCCGCGGCGAGCATGCAACTTCCGCTTCGGCTCCCGCGTGGACGTCTTCCTCCCGCCCGAGGTGGAAGTCACCTGCCTATCGGTCAGAGGTGACGGGCGTGATATCGACGATCGCGCCTCTGATCTCTGATCCTCTCTGGGAACCTCTTCACGAGCCTCTTTTTGAGAGGTTCCCCAACCTCTTTTCTTATTTGGGACAGGGTCGTCTTCGCACTCCGCCGGGAGAGTGCCTTGGCTCGTGGGTGCCTGACGTTCGACGCGCTTTTGCAGATCGTTTCAGTACGGCGCGCTGTACCACCTGACTGTAGTACAAACCAGCTGGCCACTGCGCCCAACTGCTGTGGTACAGTCATTGGCTTCTTGTGTTTCATGACAAATCAAAGGAATGAGGTGAAAAAAGAGAACAACAGGTGGTGAAATGCAAGGATCCTCCACGCACGCAAGCCCGGCTCACGCCAGGCTTCCAGATGGAATCAGGCACGGAGTCCCGTGTTGTATCGTTCAGGACCCCGGCGTCACGAGCGGCTCGGGGGCGCGCAGTTGCTCCTTGGTGCTCCGGATGATCCACTCGGCGCGCTGCGCGAGCCACGCGTCCAAAAGCGCCGAGTCTTCGAGCACGGCGACGACGCGCCAGAGCGGCGCCTCGTCGGTCGAGTCCGGGTCGACGGAGGCTTCCTGCGTCGCGCAGAGCGGGCTCTCCAGAATCTCGCGCACGAGGTCGGGGCTGTCGGTGACGACCGTGAGCCGCACGGTGCGGCCGCGTTTTCCTTCAAAGTTCGCCCGGCGCACGAAGTCTTCGAGGCTGAAGTCTTCGGGGATGAGCGCCGGGAGGAGCGTCACGCGGGCGTCGTCGAAGCGGTGGAGCGCGTAGAGCCCGATCACGGGGCGCTCCTCTTCGACGGGCTGTCCGGCTTCTTCAAGACGGCGTCGGCGGATGCGTGCGAGCGTGTGCTTCACGCCGCGGGGCTCTTCGTAGCCCACGACGAAGGTTCTCGACTGGTGCTGGATGAGCCCCAGGGGGTGGAGGTCGATTTCGGAAAACCGCCCCGTATCGCGGCGGTAGCGGCCGTGCATGACCATCTCAGAAAAGAGCGCTTCGACGGCCGCCTCAAAGACCGAGGCCCGGATCGCGGGCACCGTGACGGGAAGGGTCGGGGGCGTCACCACGATCTTCTCCAACCAGGAGGGGTTGGCGCGTGCGGCGTCCGGGGCGAGGTTGCGCTTCGCGGTGCGCAGCATCGGGCGAAGCCCGTTCAAGGCACCCGTGGGGAGATGGTGACGGAGACCTTCTTCCGCAAAGCGCAGCAGCACCGCCTCGACCGGCGAGAGCCTCGGGAGCTGGATCCCCTTGGCGTTCGGGCTCCAACGGTAGCGGCGCGGGCGCACCGTTTCGTCGCAGTCGATCGCGAAGTCGGCGGCGTCGCTCCTGATCGTCTGCAGATAGCGCTGCAGGGTGCGGATCGGGAGATCGATCCCTTCGCGGCGGAGTTCTTCCTGAATCTCCTGCGTGTCGATCGGACGGTTCTTCGGGATCAACTGCAGGATCCTGATGAGGCGGATCGCGTCGTCGAACATCGGGCTCGGACGGGCGGTCTTTCGGCCCGCGGCGGCCTTGGCGTCATGTGTGCCGTCGGGCGTGCCGCGGTCCGCGCGGCTCGTGCGGTTCGTCGATGAAGCCATGGCTTCCTCCCTACCAAGGAACAAGGTTCTCAGAAAAAATGTATCAGCCGGACGCCGGGGCGATCGTTTCGAAATGCACCGAAGTGTGTGGGCGGAACGAAAAGCGGCGCCCGCTTCAGGGGCGCCGCATCTCAAAAACGCTTGGAATCCGGCTGTTTCGGCCGTTTCGGCGGGTGTGCCGTCAGTGGTGCTCGGCAGGGTCTTCGCCGGCCGCGAGGGCGGCCTGCTGCGCGGCGATGTCGGCTTCGATCGGGTTGGGGCGCCCCTTCCACCAACACCAGAAGGCGTAGAGGTAGCCCGAGAGCGCGTAGATGCAGAAGAGCACGAAGATCGAAAGCGACGTGTTGCTCGAGATGATGATGAAGAGGAGCGACGCGACGACGATGAACCAGAAGGGGATCGTGCGCACGACGGCGTAGCTCTTCCCGGAGAAGAAGGGCGCGTTGCTCACCATCGTGAGGCCGGCGTAGAGCGTGACGACCAACGCCGCTTCGGCCTGATGCGGGAGCATGAAGTCGGGGATGTGGCCTTCGACGCAGAGCCAGACGTAGCCGCAGACGAGCGCCGCCGCGGCCGGGCTCGGGAGCCCCTGGAAATAGTTCTTGGAGACGACGCCCACGTTGCAGTTGAAGCGCGCGAGGCGCAGGATCGCGCAGAAGGCGTAGACGAAGGCGACGGCCCAGCCGAGCTTGCCCAGGCCCACGAGGCTGTGTTCGTAGACGATCAACGCCGGGGCGACGCCGAAGCTCACGGCGTCGGCGAGGCTGTCCATCTGCACGCCGAATTCGCTCTGGGTGTGGGTGAGGCGCGCGACGCGCCCGTCCATCCCGTCGAAGAGCATCGAGAAGAAGACGGCGATCGCGGCGGTGCCGAAGTCGCCGTTCATCGCCTGAACGATGCCGTAGAAGGCGGCGAAGAAGGCCGCCGCGGTGAAGGCGTTCGGCAGGACGTAGATGCCCTTGGTGCGGACGGCTTCGATGCGCTGTTGGCTGATTTCAGCGAGCGACTTGCGGTGAGGAGTGGGATGGTCGGTCATTGCTTTTGCGAGCGGTGCTTTCGGTGTGCGCGTGTCCGGGGACCAGGGGGCCCCGAAAATCGTTCGGCCTATTGTACAGGCGTTGGCGGCAAACCATACAATGAGCAAATTTCTGCAATAGTTCACCGCCCGACGCGGGCGGCTTTTCGAGTCATGCCGTATCTCTTCGCACCGCCCCAGCAGGCCGTCATTCCCGTCCAGGACGAACGCTACGAATTCTTCCCCGTGCGCCGCGTCTACTGCGCCGCGCAACTATTCCGCGCACGCCGCGGAGGTCGCGCGGCCGGGTGAAGTGGTCGAGGCGCCCTTCTTCTTCATGAAGCCCTCGGACGCCGTGGTGCCGGTGGCGGACGGCGAGACCGTCCGGATCGCCGCGCCGGAGGATCCGGGAAGCGAGGCTCGAGTACGAGGTCGAACTGGTGGCGTGCCTCTCGAAGGGCGGCAGGAACCTCACGGAAGAAGAGGCTGAAGCCTGCATTTGGGGCTGGTGCGTCGGGATCGACTTCACCCGCCGCGACCGTCAGCGCGAGATGAGCGCGAAGGGCCGCCCTTTGGGAGGTCGCGAAGGCCACCGACCGGAGCGCCCCGGTGAGCCACCTGCGCCCCGCGTACCGCACGCCCATGCCCGCGCCCGCCGACATCTACCTCTACAAGAACAACGAGAAGGTGCAGTCGGGCCGCACGGACCAGATGATGGTCTCGCCCGCAGGGTTGATCGTCGAACTCTCCCGCACGTGGGAGCTTCAGCCGGGCGACATCGTCTTCACGGGGACGCCCTCGGGCGTGGGCCCGGTGAAGAAGGGCGACGTGCTTCTCGCCGGCGTCAACGGCGTGGGGACGCTCCGCGTCGAGATCGTCTGATCGGGGCCCGCCGCAGACCTCACATCCATATGGGAGCCGAGCCGGTGCGCACCGGCTCGGGGTCTCTCGAAGACCGTTCAAGAAAAAGGCCGCAGCCCGTTGCCGGGCGCGGCCTTTTTGACTGATGGGGGGTGTCGTCGGTCAGGCGCGCTGACGGACGGCGGCCACCGCCATCTTCTTCCCGGCGTAGCGGGCGTCGAGCTTGATGTTGATCTTCGCGGGCTTTTCTTCGAGCGGCTGACGGAAGACGCGGAGCGACCCCAGCACGCCCGCCATCAGGATGATGAAGCCCACGACCATCGTGACGGTCGGGAGTTCCCCGCGGTAGATGAGCGCGTAGACGACGGCGAAGACCGATTCGAAGACGATGAGCTGACCGCCGAGCGCAGCCGGAAGACGCTGGCTCATCTGGTTCCAGGCGAGCATCGCGACCCACGAGCAGAGGAAGCCCACCATGAGCGCAACGAGGAGGAACGTCACGGGTTCGGGTCCCATGAAGTGCACCGACGTGTCCATGAAGCCGATCGGCCACGCGAGGAGCGCGAAGGCGCCCAGCACCACGGGGAGCACCGTCACGCCCTGAAGCGCCGTCCAGGCGCTCGTCGAATGGTGGGGGTGCTCAAGAAGCCAGTCGGCGTTGTAGATCGAGAACCAGGTCCAGGCGAAGACCGCGGCGATGCCGAAGCCGACGCCGATCCAGAAGGTTTGCCCCCCGCCGGCGCTCGCTTCCGCGATCATCTTGAATTCGGACCAGTTGGCGATGACGAGCCCCGCGAAGATGACGGCCAAGGGAGGCAGGATGCGGCTCCAGGGAATCGCGCGCCCTTCCTTCGCGTAGCGGACGTTGGAGACGATGGCGACCAACACCGGAATCACGGCCATGAACATGCCGGCCAGAGGGGCGCCCGCCATGCGGATGCAGATCGTGAGCATCGAGTAGAAGATCACGTTGCCGAAGAACGGAAGCTTGAACGCCTCCCAGATGTCGGCGCGGGTGAACTTTTTGAGTTCATGGCGCAGGAACCAAAGGCAGGGCAGCGACACGATCCCGAAGGAGATGAAGCGCCCGAGCGCCACGAGCACGGGGTTGTACTGCGGTACGAGAAGCGGGGCGATGTAGATGAGGCCCCAGAGAGCACCCGCAGCGATGCCCAGAAGAACACCGATCAGCATTGGTAGACGGAATCCTTTTCGGGCCGCCGTCTTTCACCCGGCGGCCAACGCGTAGCGGAGCGGCGTGTGAAAGGGAGCTTTTGCCGTCCGTTGATGTCGCCGGAGGTTTCCCCGCCGGCGGCCCCTCCGCCGGGCGTCCTTCCCGTCGGAGAGCGCCCGGATGTGCGTCCTGCGCAGCTGAGAGGGCTCTCTCCGACCCCCGGGGCTCCTGACCCGTGCGTCACTGCGGCATACGTACTTTCCGAGCGTTGCCATCTTAACAAAAAGATATTTCTACGCAAAGTCTTATAGGTACAAACCACAGGCCGGAAAAGATTGCGTAAAAATTCACCGGAAAGGAGGATCCGGAGAGGGTCTCGATCGCCGAAAGTTGTACGTATGAACACGTATGCTTGGATTCCTTTGGCGGACGGGCGTTTCGGTTGGGCCGAACCCGGGTTCGGCGTTCAGGCCGGAGTTCGGACCCGCCGGTCGGGGCGAAGCGCCGTCGGAACGCCTATCATCGAAGGCATGCCGATAGAAAAATCGTCTGAGGCGAAGACCATGACGCACGACCGAAAGACCACGATCCAACCCGAATCGACTGAGAACGCCCTCCCGATCCTCACGCCCGGGAGGATGCGGGCGCTGACGCGCGCCTTCACCGAAAAGCTCTTCGAGGACGTGCGCCGCATGAGCGTGACGAAGGGGCCGGAGGGCAAGCCTTTGGAAAGCGAAGGCGTGACCCGCACTGCCTACTCCGACGAAGAGACGGCGGTGTTGGATCACCTCGAAGCCATTGCGCGGGACTGGGGGCTGGAGGTCCGCACCGACCCGGTCGGAAACCGCTTCTTCACGTACGCGGGCGAGGACCGGACGCTCCCTGCGTTGATGAGCGGGAGCCATGCCGACAGCGTGCTCTCGGGCGGGAATTTCGACGGGCTCGCCGGGATCGCGGCGGCCTTTGCGGCCGTGGCGGCGTGGCGCGCACTGGGGCTACGCCCCAAACGCGACTTCACGATCGCCGCCTTCCGGGCGGAAGAGCCGGGGCTCTTGGGCACGGAAGCGCTCTTCGGGCGGATGAAGCCCGAAAGCCTCACGCGGCGCATCGACCCCCGGCCGGGGGCGCTCGTCTTCGGCGAATTGGTGAAGCGTCAGGGGCTCGATCCGCAGCGCCTCGTCTCGGGCGAGGTGTTTCTGGACCGCGGCTCGGTCGACGCGTTTTTGGAACTCCACATCGAACAGGCGCCTTCGCTCGCAGCGGACGACGTGGTCCGCACGGGGCTCGTCACCGGCATCCGCGGGCGCATCGCCTACGACGTGATCGAGGTCGTGGGCGATGCCGCCCACGCGGGCGCGATCGAGCGCGCGTACCGGCGGGACGCCGTGGCCGCCTCGGCCGAAGTGGTCCACCGCATGAACGCGTGGTGGGCGGAGCGCTTGGCGGCCGGAGACGATCTGGTCCTCACCTTCGGCGTCTTCGCGACGCCCGAAGACGCGGTCTTCAACAAAATCGCGGGCGACGTGCGGTTGAGCTTCGAAGCGCGCTCTCTGGAGGTTGAGGTCCGCGAAGCCGCCGCCCGAAAGCTTCTCGACACCTTCCGGGAAGTGGAAGCCGAGACCGGCGTGGCGTTTCGCCCGCAGGCGGCTTCGCGCCTTGAACCTCAGCTCTCGGACGAGGGGCTTCTCTCGGCGCTAGCCGACGCCGCCCGGCGGACCGGCGTTCCCGTGCGCCGCATGGCCTCGGGCGCCGGGCACGACGCGCAGAACTTCGGCGTCGCGGGGATTCCGTTCGCGATGATCTTCGTCGCGAACGACCACGGCTCGCACAACCCGCGGGAGGCGATGACGCTCAACGACTTCGAAGCCGGCGCGGCGCTTTTGGCCGACGCGGGTCTGCGGTGGTGAGCGGTCACTCAGTTGGAGCCGTCCGTTTGACAGGGCGGAAAAGACGCTGAGGAACAGTAAAGAAATAAAATTTACTCAGACTCTGACTTGAAGCCTCGGATGATGTAATTCCACTGCCCGAACGGAGCGATCGGCTCCAGATCAATCGCAGCAAATGCCTCATCCGAGACCGCGACGCCTCGCTCATAGGTGTTTTGGTCGACAACGCAATCCACCTTGAGGCCTCGTTTGGTCGTCGTAGAGCTGATGAGTTTGACGACGGTCTCGATGTCTACCAAAGGCTGCCCCTGCCAATTCTTGCTTATGTAGCAGAAGAGCCGGTGCTCGATCTTGTTCCACTTCGAGGTTCCCGGAGGCAGGTGAGAGACATGGATCTCAAGGCCGGTCTGTTCGGCCAAACGCGCGAGCGCGACCTTCCAGAGGCGAATGCGGCAACCGTTGCTTCCGCCGCCATCACAGGTGATGAACAGCTTCCGCCGGGTTCCAAACACCTGACTTCCGACGCAATCCCACCATCTCCAAATGCTCTCCCCTGCGAACTCAGCCGTGTCGGAGCTGGTGCCGAGATTCACGAACGCCGTATTGTCGTTGACGACGTACACGCCGTACGGCGCGACTTTCCCCAAATCAGCCAGTTGGAAGTCGTGATCAAGAACGTGACGGGGCGTACCTTTCGGGCGGTACTCGGCCCCGTTGTTCTTGAAATTCCCAATGTTTTCCTTCTTCTTGCAGTCAATCGAGATGACGGGGTCGCCATTCTCCAAAAAGGTTTTGGACTTGGCGTTGATGAACTTGAACTGCTCATCCCGATCAGGGTGAGGCTCGCTTACCTGGAGCATCTTCTGATTGACCTGCTTGCTGTAGCCGAGTTCTTCGAGCAGTTGGCCGACAACGGTGTGGCTGACGATAAAACCCTTGGAGGCAAGCAATTCGGAAATTTTCCGAAGACTCAAGGTGGTCCAGGCGATGACGCGCTGAGGGGCGCCGAATGTAGCGGGATTCAATAGTTCCTCGAGTTCCTGAAGAAGGCCGGGTTGCTTTTCAACAGCGGATTTTCGCCCGCCGCCAGGGCGGCGAATGCGCCCCCGCATCACCTCGTCAGCACCAACGGCCGTAGCGTCCTCCGCAGCACCCTCAAATTCAGACTGGCCCTTGCGGACAGTCATGTGGGATACGCCCATGGCCTCAGAGACGGCCTTTTGACCGCCGAAACCTATCTCAGTCGCGAGAAAGCCATAAAGAATGCGGCTCTGCCGCTCATTGAGACCGGCTTTCAAAACGAGCAAACGGTACTTTGCGAGCTCGATGTTGGCGTGAGAAGGAGAGCGCATCTGAGGATCCTGAGAACTCCCAAGATTATATCAGAATTGCTCCACTATTACACGTTATTCCCTTACTAGTACTGACCTTCGCAAAAACGCCCCGCCGAACACGAGGTTCGCGGGGCGTCGTCGTCTGATCTGATCAGGTGGGTCAGGAGGCCTTCTGTGGGGCCGCTTCAGGCTGCGGCTGCGCGGCGGCTTCCGCCTTGGCTTCGGTCTTGGCGTCCGCCTTCACCTCCGGAGCGGCCTGCGCCGTCACCTTCGCCGTTTCGGCGTCGGTCTTCTCGGCGGGCGCCTCGCCCTTGTCTCGGGTTTCGAGCTCGTAGGCGAGCATCGTCACGGCCGCGGCGTAGAAGTAGCTCCGGTTGTAGCGGAGGATCGCGCCGAAGCTCTCGGTCCCGAGCCAGTAGTCGACGCCCTTGGTGTCGTCCTTCCTGACCCACGGGAGGTCGACGAGGAGCGCCGGTTCGTCGTTTTTGAGCTTCCACTCGGTCTTGGGCTTCACGCCCGCTTCGAGGAGCTTCCCGACGGTCGTGTGCGCCTTGATGCCGCCCGACTTCGTCGCCTTGAAGATCGCCTCGTCGGCCTCGACCGGGTAGAGGGGCTTTTCGCCCCGGATCCAACCGTGGACCTTGAGGAAGTTCGCCACCGAGGCGATGCCGTCGGGTTCGGAATTCGTGATGTCGATCATGCCGTCGCCGTCGCCGTCCCTGCCGTAGGCGTTCAAGGACGCCGGCATGAACTGCCCGAGCCCCATCGCCCCGGCGAAGGACCCCTGCACCGAGACGGGCGACACGCCCTGGCGGTAGCAGAAGTCGAGGAAGCTCGCGAGCTCGCTCCGGTAGTACTTGGCGCGGCGGGTGTAGTCGAACGACAGCGTCATCAGCGCGTCCAACACCCGGAAGCGCCCCATGTTGCGGCCGTAGATCGACTCGATCCCGATGATCGCGGTGACGACGTAGGGGTCGACGCCGGTTTCGCGTTCGATCCGCGCGAGGACCTCGCGGTTCCGCGCGATGAAGTCGCCCCCGCGCTCGATGCGTTCGTCGTTGATGAGGTTGCGCCGGTAGAGGATGAAGTTCTTCTCCGGGGTCTTCTTCCGGTCGGCCTTGGGGCGCGGCGTCGTGTACTTCTCGCTCAGGGGCGAGTAGCGCGCGACGGCGACCTCTTCCTTCAACCATTCGAGCGGAATGTCCTTCTCGTCCGAGAGCTTCTGCAGGAACCCGAGCACCTCCGGGCGTGCGAGATAGTCCGACGTCGTGCGGTTGACGTGCGGGCTCGGCTGCTTCTTCGCGGGTTCGGCTGCGGGTTGCGCGGCCGGAGCGGCGGGTTGAGCGGCGGGCGCAGGCTCCGCGGCCGACGCGGTCGTCGGGGCGGTTTGGGTGTTCTGAGCGGGCTCGGCGGCAGGGGCGGTCTGTCCGTTGGTTTCGGCGGCCCCCACGGCGAGCGCGGCGGTCATGGCAAGAAGCGCGGTCGCGGCGCGCTGTCGGAAGAGGTGCATGGCGTGTCGGTGTCGTCGAAAATGTCGGTGCTTGAGATTCTATCGGCGGGGGCGGTGAGACCCTCGGGAGAACCCGAAATAAAGGGTAAACGAATGGAAGCGAGCGCGCGAAATCGAACGGAACGACGCGAAGGGAGAAGCCGAGCGAGCGGAGTGAACGCTCGCCTTCGAAGTCGGTGTGCCCGACGTGCGGGGGCCGGGGTGCGGTGTGCTATCTTCACCTCAAGACAACGAAAACGCATCCCCACGATGACTACCGCACAAGCGCCCGCCTGGTCGGGGCTCCCCACGGGGTACTTCACGCACGGGCGGATCTACGATCCGAACCCGCTCGCGAACGCGCCCGAATCTCCCGAACGCATGGAAGCGCTCGAGAGCCGCCTCTTCGTGAGCGGCCTCGAGGACTTCGTCGAGCGCGTGGAGTGCGGCCCGGCGCCGCGCGGCGTCGTGACGCTCGCGCACGATGAGGACTACGTGTGGAGGCGCTGGAGAAGGCGAGCCAGGGCGACAAGGAGGCCTTGGCGCGCTTCGAGATGACCGATACCAAGGTGGGCCCGGGAACGTTTGACGCCGCGATGAGAAGCGTCGGCGCGGTCGTGGCGGCGGTGGACGCGGTTTTTTCCCGCACCTGCCGGAACGCCTTCTGCGCGGTGCGCCCGCCCGGGCACCATGCGGGCCGCGCCCGTGCGGGCGGGTTCTGTTTCTTGAACAACGTCGCCGTCGGGGCGCTCTACGCGCGCGCCCGCTGGGGCGTCGAGCGCGTCGCGGTGCTCGACTTCGACGTGCACCACGGGGACGGAACCGAAGAGATCCTTGCGGGCCGCGAAGGCGTGAAGTTCCTCTCGCTCTTTCAGTGGCCGCTCTTTCCCGACCGGCGCATCGTGCCCGCACCGGAAAACGTCGTGCAGTCGCCCCTGGAAGCGGGGGCGGCGGGGCCCGAAATCGAGCGCGTCGTGGAGAACGAATGGCTTCCGGTGCTCGCCGACTTCCGCCCGCAGCTGATGCTCCTCTCCGCAGGCTTTGACGCCCACGTCGAAGAAACGATGGCGCAGTTGAAGGCCGCCGAGCGCGACTACGCCTACCTCACGCGCCGCATGATGGACGCGGCCGCGGCGCTCTGCGAAGGACGCCTCGTTTCCGTCTTGGAAGGCGGCTATTCGTTGAGGAGCCTCGCGAGGAGCGTCACCGCGCACCTCCAAACCCTGGTGCGTCCGTAGCAGTCTTCGGGCTCCAACATCATCCTTCAGACCCCAAAGGATTTCATTCACATGGACGTCAAATCGCTGCGCCCCAGCGTCGCTCCCCGGGAAGTTTGGTCCTGGGCGGCCTTCGACTTTGCGAATTCAGGCTACACGACCGTGGTGCTCACCGCGGTCTACAACGCGTACTTCGTCGCGGTCGTCGCGGGCGACGCCCCGTGGGCGACGCTCGCCTGGGACCGTGATCGTCGCGGCCTCGAACCTCCTGAGCATGATCGCGATGCCGGCCGTCGCTGCGCACGCCGACATGCATGCCTCGAAGAAGCGCTGGCTCTTCTGGATGACGTTTCTCGCCGTCGCGGCGACGGCTCTGCTCGCCACGACCGGTCCCGGCACGATCCTCTGGGCGGGGCTCCTCATCATTCTTTCCAACTTCGCCTACAACGTGGGCGAGAGCGTCAACAGCGCGTTCCTTCCCGAACTCGCCCGTGAGGATTCGATCGGGAAGGTCTCGGGCTGGGGCTGGGCCTTCGGCTACTGCGGGGGCCTGACGACGTTGGGCGGGTCGCTCCTTCTCGTCACGCAGGCGGACAAACTCGGCCTCGGCACCGACGGCGCCGTCGCGGGCGCGATGCTGATCACCGCGGCCGTCTTTGCGGTGTCGGCGGCGCCGATCTTCCTTTGGCTCAAAGAACGCGCGACGCCGCGCCCCGACGCGAAGCACGCAGGCATCGCGGAGAGCCTTCGGGGCGCCTGGACGACGCTCAAATCTCTGCCTCAATTCCCCGACTTCGGGATCCTTACCACCTGCGGCTTTCTCTATCAGTGCGGCGTCGCGGTGGTGATCACGCTCTCCGCGGTCTATGCGGCCGCGGTGATGGGCTTCACGACGGAAGACACCATCCTGATGGTCTTCCTCGTCAACATCACGGCGGCGGCCGGGGCCTTCGGCTTCGGCTACGCGCAGGACCGCCTGGGGCACAAGCGCGCCCTGATGGTGACGTTGGTCGTGTGGCTCGCGATGATCGTCGTCGCTTACTTCTCGGAAACGCGCACTCACTTCTGGATCGCCGCCAATCTGGCGGGCCTCGCCATGGGGAGCTCGCAGTCGGCGGGCCGCGCCATGGTGGGGGTCTTCGCGCCCGAAGGCCGTCAGGCGGAGTTCTACGGGCTTTGGAATCTGGCGCTTTGGCTCTCCGCCGTCGTGGGGCCGCTCTCCTACGGGATGATCACCTGGGTGACGGGGAACGACCACCGCCTGGCGATCTGCGCCACGGGGCTCTTCTTCCTTCTGGCGATCGTGGTGTTGGTGCCGTTGAACGTCGAGCGCGGGGCGGCGCGGGCGAAGGAAATGAGCGCGAGGGAGGCGGCGTAACCGAAGCCCTGCCCGAAGAGGCGCGGACATCCGGGGTTCCGGATGGAAGCGCCTCTTTTCTTAGGGTTTCGGCGTCCGACTCTTCACGGAAAATGCGTCCAAGTGACTGCGGAAAGCGTGTCCAAGTGCCCGTGAATGCCGCGGCCGACTCATGGAGGCCGGTCCGGCCGGCATGGTCAACCGACCGCTGGCGTCGTAGGCTTCTTTGGAGACGCACCCCTGGAATTTCCGAAGCCGGTCATCCTTGACCGCACCTTTCTCAAACCGGGCGTGCGCCTTCTCTCAGAAGGGACACGGAGGCGGCTCATGGCGGGTGAGGCTTACGAAAAGCGCTTGGTTGAAGACGCTCTGGCGCTCCACCTGAGGACGATGGGCGCGGTGCTGATCGAAGGTCCCCGGAGATGCGGCAAAACGACGACGGCAAGGCGCTTTTCCCGCAGCGTCCTCCGCGTCGACGACCCGTGGACGATGGAGGACACGGCCTTCTGGGCGGAGCTCGCCCCGGAGAGGCTTCTCACGGGCGCGGCGCCCCGCCTCATCGACGAGTGGGAGCACATCCCGACGATTTGGGACGACGTGCGGAGCGAGGTCGACCGCAGAAGCGACCCCGGACAGTTCATCCTCACCGGGTCGGCCGAACCCGTGAATCCCGGCCGCATCTTTCATTCCGGCACCGGGCGATTCGCCCGGATGCGCATGCGCCCGATGACGCTCTTCGAATCGGGTGAGTCGACGGGGGTGGTGAGCCTGCGGGGGCTCTTTGAAGGCCGCTTCGAGGCATGTGCCGACATGAATGCGGGGAGCGGTCTCACGCGTGAAGCGTTGGCCTACGCCGCCTGCCGCGGCGGCTGGCCCGCGTCCGTCGTGAAGGCGGGTGAGGCGGCGCTCTCGACCACCCGGCGGATCGTCCGAAAGGCGTTGAGGGAAGCGGCGGCCCGGGCGGCGAAGCATCCTCCTGCGGAGGAGGCGCTGCGGGGGCTTCTCCGCGTCGTGGTCCTCCACGCGGGGACGACGGACCCCGTCACGAAGCTTCACAGGGAGCTTGCGGACGAGCGGGTGTCGCTCCGCTGCTTCCGGGCGGTCCTCGGGGCGCTCCGCGACACCTTCGTGACGGAAGACTTGGACGCCTGGACGGCGCCGCTCCGCTCGGCGGCGCGGCTTCCCACGACGCCCGAGCGGAGTTTCTGCGATCCCTCGTTCGTCTCGGTCGGGCTCGGGCTCGCGCCGGAGAAGCTGCTTCACGACCGGACGGCTTTCGGGAAGGTGTTCCGGGAACTTTGCCTGCGGGACCTTCGGGTCTTCGCCGACCTCTTGGAGGGCGGCCTCGCGCACTGGCGCGACCGCGTCGGTCGCGCCTCTTTGGTCGTGACGACCTGGGACGGCCGGTACGGTCTCGTCGCGGTCTCGCCGGGCGGGGGCAGGGCGGAGGAGCGCAACGCCGGAATGCTTCGGGCCATGGCCGCCAAGATCAACGTCGAGCGCCGCGGGGCGCCGTCCTTCCTCATGGTGCTCACCGCCGACGGGTGCGGGGCCCGGCGTCGCGAAGACGGTGTTTGGGTCGTGCCGGTCGGGTGTTTCGGACCCTGAGTGAGACCCTGAATCAGCCTCTTTGTCGAGCTCAAAATCGGGGGAAGTCGAGGCCGTCCTCGCTTCCCCTGTCTTCGCGGATGCGTCCGGATTCGCTATATTTCTAGGACAACCGACCCACGGACGACCCAACCCGACCTTTCCCCCGATGCATTCCCGCCCGAAGATCCCGACCCCCCTGCGCGCGCGTTTTCCGCGCCGCGCCCCGGAAGGCGCGCCTTCCGGACGGAGGCTCATCCGTGCGGCGTCGGCGGGATTCTTCGGGGCGCTTCTGACTCTCCTCACCTTTCTGACGCCCGCCTCTCCCGCGCAGGCCGCCCGCACGATCGTCGTAGGCTTCGTCGACTCCGCCGAGTCGGGCTTCTACGCGACGACCGTGCAGCCGACGATCGAGGCGATCCGCCTCGGCATTCCGGGTAGCGTCGTCGAGACGGTGCGGCTCTCGTCCGTGACGATCACGAACGACGTGCGGCTCCGCCAACCCGACCTCTTCATCGTGCCCGCGTCCGACTTCCTTCTGGTTACGGACACGCTTGGAGCGCACGCCGTCGCCACCCGCAAGTCCACCGCCGCGAAGGCTCCCTCGATGTCCGTGGGCGGCGTCTTCGTCGTGAGAAACGACCGCGCGGACCTGACGACGGTGAAGAGTCTGCGCAGGAAGCGCGCCGCGGCGACGCTCCCGACCGCTCTCGACGGGTGGTTGGCCGCCCGCATGGCCTTGGAAGAGGCCGGCTACGACTCGCAGACCTTCTTCAAGGAAGTGCGCTTCATGACGTTCGGGCTCCCGAACGTGGTTTCGAGCGTCCTTTCCGGCGCGTACGACGTCGGGGTGCTTCCGACCTGCATGTTGGAGCGCGCCGAAGCCGAAGGCATCGTCGCGCGCGGGGCGCTCCGCGTCGTGGGGGCCGTTGAAGACGAACTCCTTCACTGCCGGCGCTCGACCGCGCTCTACCCGGACTGGGTGGCGGGCGTCTTGCCGACGGTCGACCCGGAATTGGCGCGCGAACTCACGATCGCGATCCTCACGCCCCCGAAGCGGGACGGTTCGGGTACCGCGCAGGAGCAGGGCGCCTACGTCTGGCAGGTGACGAACGACTTCCACGCGGTGCGCGAACTGGAGCGGCGCCTTCACGTCGGGCAGTGGAGCTATTTGGACAGCTGGAGCTTGGAAGCGCTTTGGCGGCGCTTCCATTGGTACGTGGTGGCGGGGCTTCTCATTTTGGTCGCGGTGGTGTTGAACGAGAGGCGCCTCCGCATGCTCGTCAGAAAGCGCACCGCGGAACTCCAAAACGCCCTCGCCGAGCGCGACCGCCTCGAAGAGGCCGAACGCGCGGCGAGGCTGCGCCTGGGCGAATTGGAGCGCATGGGCGCGATCAGCCAGCTCTGCGCGATGATCGCGCATGAGCTGAAGCAGCCGGTCACCTCCATCATCAACTACGTCACGGTGATCAAGCTGCGCGCCGGTATGGTGGGCGGCGCGGCCGCGCCCCAAGCGTCCGGCACGCCCGGCAAACCCTCCGCAGCGCCCGCGCCCTCCGCCGATCCGGTCTTCGAGAAGGCCGTCGACGGCGTCGAGGCGGCGTCAAAGCGCATCGCCGGGATTGTCGACCGCGTGCGGCTCTACGCGAAGCGCGAACGGCGCGAACCCGTGGTGGTGGACCTCTGCGCGACGCTCGAAGCCGCCGCATCCGCCCAGAAGAAGGGCGCGGTTGCGGTGCGGCTTCTCATTCCGGCCAAGCCCGTCCACGTGTCGGGCGATCCGCTCGAACTCGAGCTCCTCTTTCTCAACCTCATCAAGAACGCGGTCGAAGCCGCGGCGGGCGCGCTGAACGCGACGCCCTCGAGGACCCCTGAAGTCGTGGTGGCGCTCGCCTGCGGAGGCGACGCCCCGGAGGCGTCTTCCGCCGCCCACGACGTGCGCGTCACCGTGACGGACAACGGCCCCCGCTTGTCGGACGAAGCCTTCGAGCGCCTCATGCGCGTGAGCGAAAGCGTCAAGGACGAGGGGTTGGGCTTGGGGCTCGCGATCGTGAGGAACATCGTCGACGAACACGGCGCGAGGCTCACGATCCGCCGCCGCGGCGACGACGGCTCTCCCGACGCCGACGGCCTCACCGTCGCCGTGACGTTCGACCTTTTGGACGCGCCGTCCGCCCCGAAGCATTCCCAACCAAAGGACCCCTCATGAACAAACCGCTCATCCGCATCGTCGACGACGATGCCGAACTCGCCGAGTCCTTCGCGCTTCTTCTGGAGACGATGGGCTGGACCGTGAAGCACTACGCCGACGGCCCGAGCTTTCTGCGTGAGGACACGCTCGAAGGCCCCGGCTGCGTCGTGCTCGACGTGCGCATGCCCGGGATGACGGGGTTGGAAGTCCAGGCGGAGCTGGAGCGCCGCGGCTCCAAACTCCCGATCCTCTTTCTTTCCGCCCACGGGAACATCGCGATGGCGGTGCACGCCGTGCGTCACGGCGCGGCGGACTTTTTGGAAAAGCCCGTCGAGCCCTTGGACTTCGTGCAGAAGGTCTCGCAGGTGGTGACGATGTCCTTGCAGAGCGCCGTCACGGAAGCCGCGGGCGAACGCCTGCGCGACCGCTTCGCCGGCTTGACGCCGCGCGAGCGGAACGTCATCCGCGCGGTCCTTCAAGGGAAGCAGAACAAGGAGGTGGCAATCGCGTTGGGGCTCGAAGTGAGCACGGTCAAGATGCACCGCGCGAACGCCTTCGCGAAGCTGGGCGTGCACTCCCAGAGCGAACTCATGCGGTTGGCGTTCGAAGCGGGCGTCACCGCCGAGGACGAGCTTCTCGCCTGACCGATTTTGAAGACGACCGCCATGACGCCCGACATCTTCCGCCGCCGACTTCTGGACCGCACGGTGCGCGCCGCAGGGCGATTGCATGAATTAGGCCTTGCTTTCGTTCACGATGTTGTGTATGTCCATACCCATTGCCAAAGTCTCCAGCGCTCCCGCCGGTGAGGAGCACAGCGTCTGAAGGGTTTTGATGGAGTACTTCTGGTTGCAGGGCGATTGCATGAATTAGGCCTTGCTTTCGTTCACGATGTTGTGTATGTCCATACCCATTGCCAAAGTCTCCAGCGCTCCCGCCGGTGAGGAGCACAGCGTCTGAAGGGTTTTGATGGAGTACTTCTGGTTGCGGGTTGCAAATACCCGCTGAGCGGTCTTCAGGGCATTCAATCCGATCTTGTTGAGAGCGACGCGGTTGGTGAGGTAGTTCTCATTGGTGCACTGGATCCGGTCTTGATCAAACTGGCAGTCAAGGTGCCAATGGCAGCTGTTCTCGACGTGCCAGTGCCTTCTGACCACGGTGCCTGACAGGGCGGCGATGTCTTCGGTTGTGTACCGTAGCGAGCTGATGAAGTATCGCGTCTCCGTTGAGTTGCGGGCACGCTTGCTCTTTGCTTCGCAGATGTTTGTCACCCTGATGATGCAGCCGTCAGCCAATCCCGGCCACGCTTCAAGGAATTCCTTGCTGAGCAGACTGGCCGGCAGCACGGCGACGCGGCGCGTTTCGATGCGGCCATGATCGGCATCGAGAGTTTCTGCCGTTCTGAATCTGGACTCGTCGGTCACAGCGAAGAGATGCTGCGCTTCGCGGTAAAGCTTCGGATGGTTTTCCTTGACCGCCAGGCAATAGTCAACGCCGCGTTCCTGCAGAAAAGCCACCAGCTTTTTCTGAGTATTCATGGCGTCTGCCGTCACGATATCGCCTGCTCTGAGCGTGATGGCTGAGAGCAGCTCGATAGACGAGGAAATCTCGTTTTTCTTTTCGTTGATGAGCTTGTGCGTGACGACGAGCATGTTCGAAGAGTCGTACACGTTGAAGAGGTAGCGGCCCATGTCCGAATCGGGCGTTTTGGAAGCCCGAACCGCCTGCCCGTCAATGTGCAGCAGCCGGTTGTTCGCCTCGACGGCGAGCGGCGTTGCGAGACGACGCAGCGTCTCGGCTATCTTCATGTTGTCGATCAGGCGCAGGACACGGTTGATCGTGTCGTGAGAAGGCGCTTCGAGTGGGAAATCGTCAATGATCCGGGCGAGCTCCTGTGCATGCATTCTCCAGTAGATGGCGATGCTCACGGCGCTCGTGTTCCCGGTAAAGCTCGCAAGCAGCGCCACCATCAGGATGGCGCTCAGAGGGTATTGCGTCTTCGCCTGCTGGCGCGGATCCGCAATGTCGCGGATGGATTCCTTCAGCGTCTCGGCATCCTTTTGGGTTTCGGGAGCAAGCTCGCCGCTCTGCGTGGCCTCGCTTTTCTCGACCCGCTTCTGAAGATTCTTGTTCGTGCTTGTGAGCTCCTTGATCTTCTGCTTGCTGAGCCAGGACGAGCTGTAGGAGAAGACGTGGTCCTTGATGTTGCCCAACGGCTGACGCCGGGCGCGAGAGCGCTTGATTTTTGGGTCGTAGACATAGCCCAGGTCCCGGTAAACGTAGTAGCGGTTGCTACGGTCGCTCCAATAGATGCCGTAATTGTCGCGCAGTTCTTCGGGGACGAGGTTGTGGATCTCCTGGGGGATTTTGGAGCTCATAATTTGATCCTAATAGACCTATGGGATATAGGTCTATTTTAAATGAAAAGACCTGAAAAGTCAAGTCTTTTCAAAAAGAAATTAGCTCATGCAATCGCCCTGGTGCGCGCCGCGCTCCTCGGGGGCCTTCTCGCGAAGGCCCCGGCGGCCGCGTGGGGCGCGGATGCGTCCGATTCGTCCGATTCGTCCGATGCATCCGATTCGTCCGAACCCGAAGACATCGCGGAGGATTTCGCCCACGAGATTTGGGACGTCGTGGTCGTGGGGTCGGGGACCGCGGGGCTCTGCGCAGCGATTGCGGCCCGCGAAGCGGGCGCGCGGCGCGTCGTCATTCTGGAAAAGTTGGCCCTCACGGGCGGGCACGGGATTTTGTCGTCGGGCTCCGTCGCGGTCGCGACGAGGCGCCCGCAGAGCGAAGATCCGGATGCGGACATCCGCGAGATGACCGCGGAAATGCTGCGGGCCGGGGGCGATTTGGCGAGGCCCGAGCTCGTGCGAAAGCTCGCGCGCGAGAGCGAATCCGCCGTGGCGTGGCTCGCAGGGATGGGCGTCAACTGGCGGAACGTCCGGTACCGTGCCGTCGGGAGCGTCACCGCGCGCAACATCTCGACGGGGTCGCCGCAGGCAGGGTACGACTACGTCTCGGCGCTCTCGCGCCGTGCGGTCGCGATCGGCGCCGAGATCCGCCACAACACCCGCGCGGTGAGGCTCCTCACCGAAACGATGCCGGACGGCTCCGTGCAGGTCGTGGGCGTGCGTGCGGCGCTTGGCGGCGTCGACGACCGGGGCGCCCCTTCGATGTCGGACTTCCCCGCACGCGCCGTCGTGCTCGCGACGGGCGGATTCGGCGCGAACGTCGGGATGCGCATGAAGTACGTCCCGAGGTTGGACGCCACCTACGGCACGACCGCGAACCCCAACCGGGATCTTTTGGACGGCGCCGAAGGGGACGGCATCCGCATGGCGGAGGCCGTGGGCGCCGAATTGGTCGGGATGGAGCACATCCAGCTGATCCCGTACTCGGGCGGGCGGCTCCTCGACTTCGTCGGGGGCGAAATCTGGGTGAACGACGCAGGCGAGCGCTTCGTCCCCGAGGGCGTTCCCTTCGCGGAACTGGCCCGCATCGTCGAAGACACGGGGAACCGGAGCTTCTGGGCGATCTCCGACGCGACGACCCAAAAGGGCGCGTCCTTGGGCGTCAAATTGGACGAAGCGATCGTGCGCGAAGCGGCGACGATCGAGGAGATGGCCCACGGAATGGACGTGCCGGTGGGGGTGCTTCGCCGGACGATCGAGACCTGGAACCGGGACGTGAAGCGCGGCTACGACACGCGCTTCGGCTTCCCCGTGCAGGGCGTTCCCATCGCGAAGCCGCCCTTTTACTACGGGCGCGAAACCTGGTCCGTGCACTTCACCTGCGGGGGCGTCGCGATCGACGAAGAGGCGAGGGTGCTGACGGCGCGCCGCCGCCCGATCTTCGGGCTCTTCGCCGCGGGCGAAGTCACCGGGGGCCGACGGGAAGGACCGTGCGGCATGAGCATGGACACCTTTCGTCTTCGGCGCACCGTCGGCTGCCGGGCGAACGCCACGGCGAAGCTGCGCGAGGGGACGGCGGCGCCGTAGGGCGTCGGCTGTCCCATCCTGAACTCCCATCCTGACCGTACTGATAGATCTTGAGTAGATCCGAGATCCCATCTTCCCTAGTCTGGAGAGGGAGTTATTAAACCACGCTGAGATCCCGCCTGGGCGAAGCCACGGCGTGAGCTAAGCAGCGCCGTCAGGCCGCTTGAATTTTCATTTGAAGTGGCCTTATTTTTTAATGTAAAGATGCGTCATTCCACCATGTTAGAAATATTCAAAGGCTCCATTTATGGTATAATTCCTTTGTAAATCAACGACCTTGAGAAAATCTCGATGGAAAAAGTGGATGCCCGCAAGATCTCGCCTGAGGCGCAACAGGATCGCCGTATTCGTGCCTTCGAACTGAGGCCGAAGGCTTTACCTACGCCAGCATCGCTCAAGCTATCGGGGGTCACTGAGCGGATCCTCTACACATGGTTCCGGCGTGCCCGTACTGACGGGAAGGAGGCGGCGATTAAAGGCGGCACCCGCGGCCGTCGTCGCTTCGAGGGCGCCAAGCTGGAATGAGTCGGAGCAGACCCAACTCAAAGAGCCCTCGTCAACAAGAAACCCCTGACTACGGCTTCGAGCATTCCTTGTGGCATTCCACCACGGTAGAAATTCTCATCAAGAAAACCTTCAAGGTCACGCACAGCGCGCCCCAAGAAGCAGGCAATCCAGGCTGACGAGGCGAAGTTGGAGGCCTGGGTGAACGAGACCTATCCGGCGATCAAGGCGGATGCGAAAAAGCGAGGAGCCCTCATCTTTTGGCAGGACGAGACCTCGCTCAAGCAAGACGCGAACTGGGTCCGTGGGGTGGGCTCCTGTCGGCGACTCCCGTGCTGTTGATGAATGGCCGAGCACGGTACGGCCAGGCCGTGCTCTCGGTGGCCATTTCTGAATCGCGGGGACGCCCATTTCCTCATTCAAGATACAGCCGTGACGGCTAAGGACTTCCGCGACTTTCTCGAAGGCCTGCGCAAAGAGTTCCTGAATCGTCTGATTTTTTGTGATTTGCGACAACGCCTGATTCACAAGGCCGCTGTCGTGAAGGCTTGGTTGGAGGAAGACGGCAGGATGGAGCTCAAGTTCCTACCGCCCTACGCGCCGAAGCTCAACCCGGTTGAAGTTTTCAACCAAACGCTGAAGTGCCGGTCGCGCATGGCTACCGCTAAGGATTCCGAGGGCAATAAGAAGTTGCCGAGGAACACCTGAAGGACTGGAAATACGGGGGCGCGGCTTCAGGAAATGTTTCGTTAATGAATGCACGAAGTACGCGAAGCGCTGACGGGCTGCCCGAGTTAGAGAAACGGCCTCATGAGGAGGCCGTTTTTGGAGGAAAAACCTGAAGTATTTATCAGGATGTTTAATAGCGCCTCCTCCGGCATGGCCGGAGGACTTGCCAGCGCTCCCTCCTCATCCCCGCCGCGAAGAGCTTGATCCGCGACGGAGGCCGGTACGCCGTCATGGGGGGCGGTAAGGGCTTTGTCCGGTACTCCTGACGATCTGTCCAGGAGGCCGTTTGATGTTTTCGAGCCCCAATCTTTTGAGTAGTGAAAGAGGTTCAGCGCGGCGTTCAGGTCGCGGTCTTCGATCGTCTCCCCGCAGTGCGGGCAGATCCACGAACGGTCGCTGAGCGTCAAATCCTTATTCGTCTCGCCGCAGAATCGACAGCGTTTCGAACTCGGGTAGAAACGGGGGGCCACCACGAGAAGCCCGCCGCGAAGCGCCATCTTGTACTCAAGCTGGCGGCGGAACTCGTAGAACCCGACGTCGCCGATGGCACGCGCCAAATGGTGGTTGGCCATCATGCCCTTGACGTTGAGATCCTCTATCACTACTTCGGAATAGTTCGAAGCAAGAAACGCCGTCAGCTTATGGATCGCATGCGAACGGATGTTCGCGATCCGGCGGTGAAGACGGGCGATTCGCACCCTCAGCTTTTGTCGGTTCTTTGCTTCCGCGCTTGGCCCTGCTCATGATCTCTCCTGAAGAATCTTCAGCCGGGCCAACGCGTGTTTGAGCGGCATCGGCGCTTCAAAGACATGCCCGTCCGATAGTACCGCCATCTTCAGGATGCCGAGATTCCGCCCCAACCCGGCCTTGGTTCTTGGCCGGCTTGAGGTGCGAGACGGCAGTGAGATGCTGACGTACCACCGTCTGCGCCCCGTGAAATCGTCCGAGAGCACTTTGGCGTCTTTAGCGCAAAGGTTTCGCACATGCGCACCCACCCCAGATTGGGGATGCGTATGCGTGAACCTTCGATCTTGATTTGGTCGTTGAGATCGTGAAGCTGTCGTGGTGGAACTTCTTCTTGAACTGCGGGAAGCGGAAATTCTCGGGGTCCCTGAAGAAGTTTTTAAACGCCTTCCCGAGATTCATGATGGCGTGCTGGGGGGCGCACTTGGTCACCTCCAGCATCCAGGAAACTCAACGGGTTTGATCGCGTTGAGCTGAGCGCAGCGCGGCCTCGAAGGAGCGGGTTCTTTCCGATCCGCCTTGTGGAGCCCGTAAATGCTTCCTGCCACTGCTCGAGCGCCCAGTTGTAAGCGAAGCGCGCCACCCCGCAGGCTTTGGCGAAGTAGATCCGCTGCGCGATCGTCGGGTTCTCGATCTTCGTTTTGAAGCCGAGGTTAAAGACGGTGGCGGTTTCCGTATCGATTTCGGGGCGGGATGAGCCATCTCAGATTCTGCCTTCTCCGCCGATTCCACGGCCGCCTTCATGCCCTGAAGAAGCTTTTTGGTTCTTCTTGCCCGGGACCCGTAGAGGCGGGCGGAAAAGACCGTGATGATTTCAAGCACGTCGTGGGCGAGGTCTTCCTCAAACGAGGCGTCCTCCCCTTGGTTGATGATGACCACTTCGACGTTCTTCATTTCACACGGCAAAAACGAGTTCCGCTCAAATCTCAGCAACCGGTCCTTGTGCGTGACGACCAGTCTGAAATCTCCCCGGAGACCAAAAGATTGAGCAGGCGCCTGAGACCCTTCTTGTGATAGTTCATGCCGGAGCCGAGGTCTGAAATGACCTCAAAGCTCCAACCGCGGCTCGCACAGAAGAGCTCCAACACCCGCTTTTGACGCTCCAGGTCCTCCCTCTGATCGTGGCTCGACACCCTTGCATAGGCGATGGTCCTATCCTTGGGTTTTTCGGGCGACGCCCGGAGGGCAAGGCCCTGCAGCTCGTAGAGATCATACCGCCGATGGCCGGCAGGCGTACGGGTCGAGGTCAAACGTCCCTCGGCATCCCAACGACGGAGTGTGGAAATGGAAACGCCAAGCTTTTTAGCGGCTTGTTCGATGCTGATGAATCTATTCATTTTGCTTAGATTTAAGAATATATGATTAGATTTATTGTATCAGTTTTGAGCCCCCGTCCCGACCCCGTCGGCACGGGGTTTCTCGTCCGTCCTCTCGGCTCTTTCCCCGAATGATCGGATCCGGTCATAGATTTCCAACAGGGCGCCCATAGCCGGGCGCTCCTCCCTTCTACCACCCGATACCTACCGCTACGCCCCTCTCCGCCGCCGGAGAGGTTTCTTAGGTGTGCCTTAAGAATCCGCGAACGCCAAGGATTCCGGAGGGATTCTCCCGAATCCTCTGTCTCTCAAGGGAACCCATGGGGGTAAACCTCACCCTATCCCGAGCACCTCCCGCGGGAGGTATTGCCCCGTCGGCGTCCCCCTCTAGGATTGCTCCCAAGCTGTTGGGAGGCGTGAGCGGCGCTGAGGCGCGCCGGTCCGGACCAACCTCCGCAGCTCCGACCCAGACCCAGGAGAAAAGAAAAAATGAATCGTCGACATCTTCTGCAAGGTGCGGTCGCCACGTTCGGCGGTCTTGCCGCCCTCGGTTCGTCCGCCGCGCACGCCAAGGTTGCGCCGGTCACGATGAAGGACCGCACCTTCGAACCGATCAAGCTCCCGCGTCCGATTTCGCTCGCCGCGCTCACCGTGCTCGACGTCTCGCCCGCGAATCAGGTGCTCTGCGCCGCGGCGGCGGGCTACAGCCACGTCGGCATCCGCCTGGTGCCGGCGACCCCCACGGAAACGCAGTGGGACATGATCGGCGACACGCCGATGATCCGCCAGGTCGAAGCCAATCTCAAGGCGACCGGCGTCAAGGTGATGGACATCGAAATCCTGCGCATCAAGCCCGACACCCGCGCCGTCAACTGGAAGGCGTTCTTTGAAACGGGTGCACGCCTGGGCGCCACCGACGTGCTCTGCGCCGGGAACGACCCGGACCTCAACCGTCTGATGGACAACTACGCCGAACTCTGCGAAATCGCGCATCCCTACGGGCTCTCGCTCTCGATCGAGCCCATGCCGTGGTGCGACATTTCGACCGTGAAGCAGGCGGGCGACGTGATGGCGAAGGTGAACCGTCCGAACGCGGGCGTCCTCGTCGATCCGATCCACTTCTTCCGTGCGAAGAACGCCTTCGCCGACATCGACAACCTCCCGAAGGGGTCGCTCAAGTACTGCCAGATGTGCGACATCACGAAGGAAATGCCCAAGGACATGGACGGGATCCTCTACCAGGCCCGCAACTACCGTCTGTCGCCGGGCACCGGCGCCGCCGACCTCGTTGGGCTCCTGAAGCACCTCCCGGGGCTCCCCATCTCGATCGAAGCCTGCAACGCGGACCTCGCGCTCACGATGTCGCCCCTGGACCGCGCCCGCATGTACTTGGAAGACATGGTCGCGGTGCTGAACGCCGCCGGCGAATACTGATTTCCCCCACCGGCGCAGTCCGGGTCCGGACTTCCGGCCGCTTCCTGAGCTTCGAAGCGGTGCTCAAGCCCCGGTCCCGACTGCGCCACCAACCAAGAGAGAACCACAAGATGATGAAGCAGCTCTTCTGCGCGATCGCGCTTGCCGCCACGCTCGGCGTCGGCGCCGCGAACGCCGCCGAAATGAAGGCGATGGGTCCCCACGCCTCGCTCCCCTGCGACACGTGCCACGCCGGCGGCAAGTTCGTCGCCCCCGCCAAGGAAACGTGCCTGCAGTGCCACCAGTCCTATGAGGCCGTGGCGAAGCGCACCGAAAAGATGACGCCCAATCCCCACTCGTCGCACCGCGGCGAGCCCAACTGCACGAACTGCCACAGCATGCACGCGAAGCCCCGCTTCGAATGCAACGACTGCCACACGTTCGACATCAAGATGAAGGGGGAATAAAGCATGACCAAGATTGATATGAGCCGCCGCAGCTTCCTCGGCACCGCCGCGGCCGCCACGACCGCCGCGGCCTTCTCGGGCGCCGCGATGGCGCAGTCCACCTCGAAGGACATCCCCGCGAAGTGGGACATGGAAGCCGACGTCGTCGTTTTGGGTTGCGGCGGCGCCGGCATGATGGCCGCCTGCCAGGCCCATGACCGCGGCGCGAAGGTCGCCGTGTTCGACAAGGGTCTCTCGCCCTTCCATACCGGCACGAACCTCTGCGGCGGCCTCTTCACCGCCTGGGGCTCGCGCATGCAGAAGGCCGATCCGGAAGGCCAGAAGGACACGTGGGAAACGTTCGCGAACGACATCATCGCCTACGGCGAACACATGAGCTTGAAGGAACCGGTCTACGCCTTCGCGAAGCACTCCGGTGAAGCCTTCGACTGGCTCGAAGACCACGGGCTCGCCCCGCACCATCTCGAAAAGTACGCGGGCCATTCGCAGCTTCGCGCCCACCGTCAGGAATCCTTCAAGGGCCGCGACTACATCGAAGTCCTCGTGAAGGAACTCGCCGCGCGCAAGATCGAAATCCAACACCGCATGGGCGTGCAGAAGTTCTTCTTCGACGAAAAGGCGAACAAGGTCGTCGGCGTCGCCGTCGGCAACGGCGAAAAGACCATCACCTGCAGCGCCAAGATGGGCGTCGTGATGGCGACGGGCGGCATCACCGGCACGCCTCAGTCGCTCGACTTCTGGGTTCCGTCCGTCGCCGGCAAGGGCGTCGCGATCGGCGGCCCCTCGAACGACGGCGAAGCGCTCCGCATCGCGGTGCGCGACCTGGGCGTTCCGCTCTCGCACATGCAGTACATCGCGTCCTACCCCTGCGGCATCGTTGTGAACGGCCGCAACGGCCCCTACTGCCGTTGGTGGTTCATCACCGGTCAGGGCGGCATCCTCATCAACAAGAACGGCAAGCGCTTCGTCACCGAACTCGAAGGCATCTGCCACGTGACGCCGAAGCTGGCCGGCAACCCCGACGGCTGCCACTACGTCCTCGCCGACCAGGGCACGTGGGAGCGCACGCTCCAGAAGATCAAGCTGGGCGCGCTCGTGGGTCTGCCCTCCTGGACGTCGGAACGCGTTGAAGCCGAATTCGCCAAGGGCGACAACCTCTGGAAGTGCGACACGTTGGAAGAGCTCTGTCAGAAGTCCGGCGTCAACCTCGAAGGCCTCAAGGAACAGATCGCCGTCTGGAACAAGGCCGTCGACGCGAAGAACGACCTCCAGTTCGGCCGCACCGACATGCAGCACAAGCTCGGCAAGGGCCCGTACTACATGATCCGCATGTTCCCGTGGAACAACCTCTCCTGCGGCGGCGTGCGCGTCACGGAACAGTTCGAAGTGCTCGGCTGGGACCTCAAGCCCGTCGGCGGCCTCTACGCTGCCGGTGAAACGGTCGCGGGCGTCCACGGCGCCTTCTACTGCGGCGGCAACGCCTGCGGCTTCGCCCACACGTCCGGCTTCATGGCCGGGAAGTACGTGACGGGCTGGAAGGAAGCGTAACCACGACTTCATAAGCGATAAAAGCCCGACCGACGCCATGACCTGTGAGCCGCAGTTGGTCGCTGCGGCCTCCGGTCCCGGCCGGGACCGCACCGACGGACGAGTTCCTCTCTCTCCTCTCCTTCCTCGTCCGGAGATGCCTTGCAGACGACATGCAGGAGCGGAAGTCCTGTATCCGCTGGCCGCCTCGGTTCCTCACGGAGCCGGGGCGCTTTTTTTGATGAGCGGCCTCAAGGGGCTGGCGAGCGGGCATGTCCGGCTGCTCCCGTGCGCATCGCAAAAATGCGAGTCGCAAGTTTGCGAGTCACACCATGCGACTCGCAAATTTGCGAAACGGCGATGCGCTCGTCGGAGTGCCCGACGGGACGGCCGAAGAAGGAGGGACGTGGTGGGTTTGGAGGATGCGAAGATCGTGATGAGCGTGAAGAACCCGGAGAGCCTCGTCAAAGGCTCCACGGTCCGCACGGGAATCCCGCGCAGACGCCGTCCGGCTCGACCGATGCGGTCGGGGAGGGCGCTGAGGCTGCTGTGGCTGCTGAGCCCGCGCGCTTCAGCGGGGCCTTTGCGGCCGCCCTTCTTGAGATGACGAAAAAGCCCGGCGATGTCGGTCGGCCGGGCTCTCGGAAGGTTCCTGCGGAAGGCTTATCGGTCGCGAAGGGCCGGGTTGACCTTCCCCTTGTTGAGCTCGAGGAGTCGGCGCGTATCCGCGGCGAGGTCGGGCATCTTCAGGTTGTCGTAGGCGTTCGCGATCAATTCCAGCGCATCGTCGCGGAAGGGCGTCTGCTGGAATTCGGAAACGACGCGCTGGGCGCGCTCGATCGCGGCCACGTAGGCGTGGCGGACGTAGTAGTATTGCGCGGTTTTGAGTTCGTGCTCGGCCTGCGCCAGCACGAGGCCGTGCATGCGGCGGCGGGCTTCGGTCGCGAAGCGGCTCTGCGGATAGCGGAGCACCAGTTCCTTCAACGTGTCGAACGCTTCGCGCGAAGCGTTGGCGTCGCGTTCGGCGAGGTCTTCGGCGGCGAGGATGTTGAACCAGCTGTCGGTTTCGTTGAGCGTCGCGAGCGCCTTCAGGTACATGACGTAGTCGCTGTTGGCGTGGTTCGGGTAGGAGCGCAGGAACCGGTCCGCGGCCTGCACCGCCCCCGGCGCGTCGCCGTCCTTCCACGTCGCGTAGATCAGCTCGATCTGAGCCTGCTGGGCGTACTGACCGAAGGGATAGCGCGCCTCAAGCTTCTGGTAGTAGTCCTTCGCCTGCGTCCAGTTGCTATCATCCAAGGCGATTCGCGCCTCGCTGTAGAGTTTGTCCGCCGACCAGTCCAGCGTCGGGTCCGTCTCCAGACTCTGCAGCCAGGAGCACGATGCGGTCGCAAGCGTGACCGTGACGAGCGCGGCTGCCCGCATGACGAGACGCTTCAAAGGGAATTCCATTTTCATGACCAGTTCTGAAGACGAAATCAAGTTTGCTGATTATAGCGATGGGGCTTCTTCCGAAGAAGAAGCCGCGGACGAGAATTTACCATCATTCATGGTGGAGGGATTTTGGGGTGAGCGCCTCGACAAGGTGTTGGCGTCGCTCATGCCCGAAGTCTCGCGCGCCCGCCTTCAGAAGCTGATTGAAACAGGCGGTGTCGAGGTGAACGGCCGGGTCGTCGAAAAGGTCCGTGAAAAGGTGACGGAGGGGGACGAAATCCAGCTTCTGGAAGAGCCCCGCATCGACGAATCGCTCGCGTACGAGCCCCAGGAAGTCGACTTCGACGTCATGTACGAGGACGACACGATCATCGTGGTCTCAAAGCCCGCGGGCTTGGTCGTGCACCCGGGCGCGGGGAACCCCTGCGGGACGCTTTTGAACGGGCTTCTTCACCGCTACCCGGAACTCCGTGAAGTGCCGCGCGCCGGGATCGTGCATCGCCTCGACCGCGATACGACGGGGCTCATGGTCGTCGCGCGCACCTTGGCCGCGCAGACCAATCTCGTGCGCCAGCTCCAGGAGCGCACCGTGAAGCGCGAATACTGGGCGCTCACGATCGGGACCAGCGCCGCCGACTTCGTCGTCGAAGTGCCGATCGGGCGCGATCCGCGCTCGCGCACCCGCTTCAAGGGCTTCCCCGGGTCGACGGGCGTGCGCGCGAAGCCCGCACGCACCCGCGTGAAGACCGTCGGCTGGAGCGAATTCGAGGGCGTGCCCGTTTCGTGGGTCGCGTGCAGGCTCGATACCGGCCGCACGCACCAGATCCGCGTGCACCTCACCGGCGAAGACCTTCCCTTGATCGGCGACCAGATCTACCGCGGCCGCGCCCCCGGGATCGGCGTCAAGCTCGAAAACATGCTCGACTTCCACCGCCAGGCGCTCCACGCCTCGCGCCTGGGGCTCGTGCACCCGGCGACGGGCGAGCAGATGGAATGGTTCGTGCCGCCCCCTGAAGACATGATCGAATTGATGGAGACGCTCGACTTCGGTCCGTGGGACCGCCCGGTCGACGTCTTCGAGCGTCAGTACTGATTTTTTGAACTCTCCGAAATCCTCTCCCCAACAAGAAAACGGTGGAACGATGTCCGAACTCTTCAAACCCGGTCTCGACATGCTCCAGCCCGGCGCCGACTGGCGCGCCGCGGCGCCCGCCAACGTCGACGTGCTCTTCACCTGCCGTGAGGGCGGCGTCTCGTCCGGCCCCTGGGGCGACGAAAACGGCGTGATGGGCCTCAACGTGGGCCCGCACACGGGCGACTTCGCCGCCTGCGTGAAGATGAACCGCCAGATCGTCTCGCAGTTGGTCCCCTCCGACCCGAAGTGGCTGAAGCAGGTCCACGGCACGCGCGTCGTCGCGGCCGAAACGGTCGAGGGCGAGCCCGAAGCCGACGCGGCCCTTTCGATGACGCCCGGCGTCGTCGCCGTCGTGATGGTGGCGGACTGCCTCCCCGTGATGATCGCCGACGCCGAAGGCCGCGCGGTCTGCGCGGTGCATGCGGGCTGGCGTGGGCTCGCGGACGGCGTCGTCCAGATGGGCGTCAAGGCCGTGCGCGACGCCGTGGGCGACGACGAAGCCCGCGTCGTCGTCTGGCTCGGGCCCCGCATCGGCCCCGAAGCCTTTGAAGTGGGCGAAGACGTCCGCGAGGCGATGAAGGCGAACCTTCCCAACGCCGATGCCGCCTTCCGTGAGGAGAACGGAAAGCTCTACGCCGACCTCGGGATGCTCGCGCGCGAAGCGCTCGCGCAGATGCGCGTCACGGAAGCCGACGTCTTCGACTGCGGCCTCTCCACCCACGCCGACAAGAAGCGCTTCTGGAGCTTCCGCCGCGACGGCGAGAAGGCCGGTCGCCACGCCGCGATGATTTGGCTGAAGCCCGAAGCGGCCGAAACCGCTCAGGCGTAAATGAGGCTCAACGCCCTTTTGAAGTAGGATCGGGGCCCGACGGCCCCGATCCCCATTTTCCAAAGGGCCGGATCATCCGGCAAAGACCCTGAAACCCCATCCACACCCCGAACAACAACCGACCCAATACACCATGACGATTTCTCCTTCCCGCCGCATTCCCGTCGTCGGCTTCGTCTCGCTCGGCTGCCCCAAGGCTTTGGTCGACACCGAGCGGATCATCACGCACCTGCGCGCCCGCGGCTACCGCATCGGGCGCACCTACCACGACGCCGACCTCGTGATCGTCAACACCTGCGGCTTCATCGACGCCGCGGTGGAGGAGAGCCTCACCGCCATTTCGGAAGCGCTCGCTGAAAACGGCCGCGTGGTCGTCTGCGGGTGCCTGGGCGGGCGGACCGACGCCGACGGCGGCAACTTCATCGCGAAGCGCCTCCCGAAGGTGCTGGGCGTCACGGGCCCGGACAGCGTCGACGAAGTGATCGCGATGGTGGAGGCGCACCTGCCGCGCCCGCACGATCCGTGGGACGACCTCGTCCCGGCGGCGGGCGTGAGGCTCACGCCCAAGCACTACGCGTACCTGAAGATCAGCGAAGGGTGCAACCATCACTGCAGCTTCTGCGTGATCCCGAACCTGAGGGGCACCCTCGTGAGCCGTCCGATCGGCGAGATCGTCCGCGAGGCGGAAAACCTCAAGGAAGCGGGCGTGAAGGAACTCCTCGTCATCAGCCAGGACACCGCGGCCTACGGCGTCGACACGAAGTACAAGCTCGACTTCGCGGGCGGGCGCCCGACGAGGACGCGTTTGTTGGAGCTCTGCAAGGAGTTGGGGCGCCTCAACCTTTGGACGCGCCTTCACTACGTCTACCCGTACCCGTCGGTGGACGACATCGTGCCCTTGATGGCCGAAGGCCTCATCCTTCCGTACCTCGACGTTCCCTTCCAGCACGCGCATCCGCGCGTCCTGAAGGCGATGAAGCGTCCGGCGTCCGCGGAAAAGAACCTGGAGCGCATCGCCGCCTGGCGCGCGGTCTGCCCCGACATCACGATCCGCTCGACCTTCATCGCCGGGTTCCCGGGTGAGACGGAAGAGGAGTTCGAGTACCTGCTCGACTTCCTCCGTGAGGCGCGCTTGGACCGCGTGGGGTGCTTTGCGTACTCGCCCGTCGAAGGCGCCCAGGCGAACGAACTCCCCGGGGCGCTCCCCGACGAAGTCCGCGAAGAGCGCCGCCGCCGCTTCATGGAGGTGCAGGCGGAGATTTCGCGCGAGAAGTTGGCCGAGAAAATCGGGAAGACGTTGGAGGTCATCATCGACGAACCCGAAGACGAGGACGGCGTCGCTGTCGGCCGCACCAAGGCGGACGCCCCCGACATCGACGGCGTCTGCTACGTGACGACGGACCGCCATCTCACCCCCGGCGACATCGTGCGCGTGCGCATCACCGCGAACGAAGAGCACGACCTGATCGGCCGCGAGGTGGTGGAATAAGGTTCTTCGGGAGAGATTCCTGAAAGAACGTCCGGTACCGCGGTCACCCCGGCGCCGTCGAGGAAGAGGTGCTCGGCCTGCAACATTTGCTTGCAGGTGGGTACCTCTTTTTTTAGGTTCGAAGGACAGGGCTTCCCCGAAGTCCGGTAAATTCATTCGACCGAATTTTTCCATTTCATAGAGGACGCCAAATGAGCTTCACGCGCTTCAATGCCGCCCGTGCGACCGAATCCTGTTGTCAGGTTCGGCCCGCGTGCGTGCGCGCGTCCTCTATCGAAGGACCCGCTCCCGGGCTGATGTGGTGAAGCGGCTCCCTTGAGGGAGTCTCAACACATCGGCGGACCGGAGAGGTGAATCCTTCCGACAGGGCGTCGACTCGCACGATCGAGTCGGCGCTTTTTTCGTTGGTGCCCGTCCATTGGCAGAAGGGACGGCGACGCCGCCGGAAGAGGGTGGTCGACGCGGTCGGGCCGAAGACGCTTCCTGCTTTGTCTTTGACTTTTCTCCCGTTTCTCAAACGACGACAACACCTTGCTTTCGGAGATTTCGAACATGAACTCGAACACGAACACCACCCCCGCCGCCCTCAACCTCCTCAACGTCTTCTCCCGCCGCAGGGTCGTTGCGATGGGCTTCGCCGCGCTCGCGGGCGCGGCGGTGCTTGCGGCCGGTCTTCCCGTCAGCGCCCAGGCGGCCGAACGCACCGTCAAAATCGGCACCGAGGGCCTCTACGCCCCCTTTTCCTTCCGCACCGCGGCAGGTGAATTGACGGGCTTCGACGTCGAAGTCGCCCGCGAAGCCGCGAAGCGCGCCGGCGTGAAGCTCGAATTCGTGGCGGCCCCGTGGGATGCGCTGATCGCGGCGTTGGACGCCAAGCGCGTCGACGCGGTCTTCAACCAGGTCGTGGTGAACGACGCCCGCAAGGCGAAGTACGCGCTCTCCTCCCCCTACCTTGAAGAGCGCGGCGTCGTCGTGGTGAAGGAAGGGACGGCGAACCCGCCCTCGTCCTTCGAGAACCTGAAGGGCCGCAAGGTGGCGGGCGTGCCGTCTGCGAACTGGGTCGTGGCGGCCGCGAACGCGGGCGCCCAGATCCTTCCCGTGAAGGAAGGTGCGCAGGCGTTTTCCTTGGTCGCCACCGGCCGCGCCGAAGCGGCGGTGAACGCCGAGAGCGCGTTCGAAGCCTACAAGAAGGCGCAGCCCCGCGCGAAGCTGGTCGTCGCCGCAAAGAGCGTCGACGCGGAACGCGTCGCCGGTCTCTTCCGCAAGGACGACGCCGCGCTCGCCGAAGCGTTCGGGAAGGCCATCGATTCGATGAAGGCCGACGGCACGATCGCCAAGTACGCCGAACAGTTCCTCCAGCCCAAGGAATAAGCCACGGAAACTCTGAGCCCCCGAACAGACGCAGAACACGAAGAAGACATCATGGATCCGATCAGCTATCTCCAGAACCTCACCCACGCCGGCCTCGTGAGCGAACGCGCCGCGGACGTCGCGACGCTGATGGGGGAGGCCTTCACCGAGCTCCTCATTCCGGTGATCGAACTCACGATCCCCTTGGCGGCCGTGAGCTTCGCGCTGGGGCTGGCGCTGGCGGTGGTGTTGGCCCTCGTGCGCATCAAGGAAGTTCCCGTCGCGACCACCCTGGCCGGGTTCTTCATCTGGTTCGTGCGCGGGACGCCCATGCTCGTGCAGCTCTTCATCGTCTTCTTCGGGCTCCCGGGGTTGGGGCTCACGGTGGATCCGATTCCTTCGGCGATCCTCGTCTTCACGGCGAACGTCGGCGCCTACGCGTCGGAAATCCTCCGCGGCGCCATCGGCGCCGTCCCGAAGGGGCAGTGGGCCGCGGGGCGTTCGCTCGGGTTGACGGAAGCGGGCGTCATGCGCTTGATCGTCCTTCCGCAGGCGATGCGCACCGCCTTCCCCGCGCTCGTCAACACGCTTCTGGGCCTCATCAAGGACACGAGCTTGGCGTCCGCCGTCACGGTCGTGGAGATGTTCATGGCGGCGCAGTTGGCGGCGGCGCGCACGTTCGAGCCCTTCTGGCTCTACATGGAGGCGGCCTTCATCTATCTGATGATCTCGACCGTGGTGGCCGCCGCCGGGGCGGCGCTGGAGAAGCGCCTCGCGCTTCCCGGGCGCTGACCGGAGCGCCCGGAAGAGACACGGGAGAGACACGGGAGAGACACGGGAAAGGCTCGGGGGCGGGCGTTTCGGCGAAACACCGCAAAACCTCTTCCGGCAAAGACGAACGGACGAAGCGTGAACGTTTCGTCCGTTCAAATTTTCCGTAGAATCCACGCATTCGCCGTGGGAGAAGAACACCCAAGGGGTTCTTCTCCATCGCGGAAAGCCTCCGCCTTAGGAAAGCGGCTTCGGGGTCGTCGGACTCCAACCGTGAGGCCTCTTTCCTAACTCAACATTACGGAGGCCCACATGGCTGACGACAACCGTACGGTGAGCGTCGACGCGCTCACCCCCGCCGAGATCACCGAGAAGGTGCTCTCGGTCGCCCGCGTCAAGGCGAACCTTCCCTTCGCGCGGCAGCTCCCGCTCACCTTCCTTGCGGGGGTCTACATCGGCCTGGGCGCGATCTTCTGCGCGCTCTTCCAAGGCGATGCCACGCTTTCCTATTCCGTTCAGAAATTCATGGCCGGGGCGGTCTTCTCGCTCGGGCTCTCGCTCGTGATGACCGCCGGGGCGGAACTCTACACCGGGAACACGATGATGGCGGCGGGCGCCGCCGACGGGCGGATCTCCTGGGGCGAGACCGTCATGAACTGGGTGCGCGTGTGGGTCGGAAACGGCTTGGGGGCGGTGGCTCTGGCACTCGTCGTTTGGCTCTCGCACGCCGCCGAAACCGGCACCGCGGGCGTGGGTTTGATGACGATCGCCGCCGGCAAGATGAGCGCCCCCTGGTGGACGGTCTTCTGGAAGGGCGTGCTCTGCAACCTGCTCGTTTGCTTGGGCGTCTGGATGGCCTACGCGGGCCGGAGCGTCGCCGACCGCTGCGTGGGCGTGCTCCTTCCGGTCGCGGCCTTCGTCGCGCTCGGCTTTGAGCACTGCGTCGCGAACCTCTTCTTCCTTCCGATGGCGCTGTTGCTCAAGGCCTCGGGCTTCGCGCCCGAAGGCGTCAACCTGGAGGCCATTCAGTTCTCGGCCCTTTGGGTGAACCTCTCCGCCGCCACGCTCGGGAACACGGTGGCGGGCGCGGGGTTGGCGCTTCTCTACCGTCAGGCATACGGCAAGAGGGCGGCGAAGTAGGCGAAGTAGGCGAAGCCTGCGAAGCGGGGCGCAGACCCTCGTCTTTCGAATCCATTCAGACATCGGCCCGGACGGCGACGTTCGGGCCGAAGTCTTCTCCGCGCCTGCATCAGGACTTTTCGGCCGCATTTTCTTCCGACGGTCCGGAAGATTCCCCGGGTCTTTGACGCGGGTGAAGGCGTCGGCCAACGGAACGCGGCACAATGTCGCCTTCCCACTCACCCCCCCCCCCGACGTCCAAGGAGACCGCATCCGATGCGCGCAACGAATCCCGGCATGGTGCCCGACAGCCCGTTCCTGAAGCCGCTCACCGACGAGCAGCTCGCGTTCTTTGAAACCTTCCCCAAGGCGGAGCTTCACTGCCACCTTCTGGGCACGATCTCGAAGGAAACGTTCCTCGACCTCGTGCGCGAATCGGGCGCGCCGGTGACGGAAGAGGAAGTGAACGAGTTCTACACCCGCGGCGAGAAGCCCGTGGGGGTGCTGCGCATCTTCCGCGCGCTCGAAGCCCACATCCTCAAGGACCCGGTGATGCTGACGCGCATCACGATCGAGCACTGCGAACGCGCGCGCTCCCACGGCGTTCTCTACACGGAACTCTTCTGGAACTGGACGGGTCTGAAGCACTTCTACGGTTTTGAAGCCGGTCAGGCCGCGATCATCGAGGGTCTCAAGATTGCCGAAGAACGCTTCGGCATCAAGGGCCGCCTCATTCCCGCGATCGACCGCGAAGCGCCCCCTGAGGACGCCGTCGAACTCGTGGAAGAAATGATCGCGCACCGCGCCCCCGAGACGATCGGCCTCGGGATCGACTACCGCGAAACGCTCCACGAACCGGAAAACTTCTGGAAGGCCTTCAGGTTGGCGAAGGAAGCCGGCTTCGGGATCACGATCCACGCGGGCGAGTTCGGCGAACACTTCCGGAACGTCGAAACCGCGGTGGAACTCTGCGGCGCCGACCGCATCGACCACGGCTACACGATCACGGATGCGCCCGAACTCATGGCCGAGTATGCGAAGCGCGGGATCATCTTCTCCGTGGTGCCCACCAACTCCTACTACCTGCGCACCTTCACGGACGAAGAGTGGGCGGAACGTCACCCGACCCGCGCGATGGCGAAGGCGGGTCTTCGCATCTATCCGAATTCGGACGACCCGACGATGCACCACGTCACGGTCGCGGAATCCTGGCGCCTCATGTACCAGTTCCTCGACTTCTCGATCGCGGACCTGCGCGCGATGATCGAAGCCTCGATCGACGCCGCCTGGACGACGGAGGAAGAGAAGGCCGCCTGGCGCGCCGCCTGGCTTCCCGAATTCGACCGTCAGGCGAAGGCCTGCGGCCTCGCGTAAGGCTTCAGGCCTGCGGCATTCGACGCCCGTACGGGCTGTTCCTCGAAGGAACGGCGCCGGCGGGCGTTTTCCTTGGCGGGGAACGATGGGGCGGGAAGTGGTTGCTCCCGTGCGAAAACGCGCCGGAAGCTCTTGAAAACCCAAGAGAAACCCCGAAAACAGAGCGCCTCCCGGCTCAACTTCGTTCGGGGAGAGGCCCGCCGTGCGGTATCATGCTCAAACCTGTGACACAAGGAGACCGCGCGGGCGTACGGAGCTTCTCAAAGACCGCCGCGCCCGTTTGGGGCTTTTCAATGACGATTTCCCGCAGCACGCTCGCCGCCGCCCTCGCGTCGGCCCTGATTCCTCTTTCGGCTTCGGCCGTTTCGCTCGGCGACCTGACGGTGGAGAGCCGTCCCGGGGGAACCGCTCGACGCGGTGCTCATGATCGACGACGTCGACATGACGGTCTCGCCCCTCTTGGTGCGCGTGGCGCCGCCCGCCACGTACCTCCGCGAAGGCGTGCAGTGGCCCGAACAGGCCCAGGATCTGAGGATCACGAAGGACCGCGCCACCTCGGGCGTCTCGGTTCGCGTGGTGGGGGATGAAAAGCTCGACGGCACCTTCCCGCTCCTGATTGAATTGAACGCCGGCGGCGCCGTCACCGTCCGTCAGTACGAAATCAGCGCCGTCGACGGCGTCTTCCGCGTGACGCCCGTGGCGGAACGTACGACCGTGAGACCGGCCTCCGAAGTCGACGCCGCGGACGCCAAAGCCGAGGCCGAAGAGGCGAAGACGGCCGACGCCAAGGAAGCGAAGGCCGAGCAGAAGCCCCGCCGCCGTCAGGGCCGCTGGGCGCCTCTTGTCGTGCAGGAATACGTGGCCGAGCACGGGTTCGACGCGTCAAAGCCCTTCAAGGTCGGCCGCGACATGACGCTCTGGTCGATCGCTAAGCTCTATCACCCGGGCTACGCCGGGGCGACGATGGAGCAGACGCTGGTCGCCTTCATGGAGAAGAACGCGCAGGCGTTCCCGTCCGGGGACGCTTGAGCTTCCTCACGAGCAATACAACTGAACGAAGGTTCG
>VOFH01004373.1_pt1 | contig 42357 bp, 77 predicted proteins | sample 5384091 | NCBI WGS metagenome assembly VOFH01 (sample SAMN12384727, study PRJNA508395) | human gut metagenome | isolation source: healthy gut G | host: Homo sapiens
TTTATAAAAAATGAAAAAGTTTCGTCTGCTTGGATTGTCAGACACAAAAAAAGACACTTATAGAATAAAAGAAGAGATTACATTACCGGGAACGAAGGAGAGTATCAGCCAGATTCTGTTGTCCGAAGTGAGCGGCAGAAAGTTAGAACTGCGACCTGGGACAGATGAGGTGACAGTCCGAGGAGAACTACAGGTGTTCTGTCTCTATCTGTCAGAAGAATCGAAGGCAGACTGGGTCAGCCAGGTGATTCCCTATGAAGGAAAACTTCTTTGCAATGGACTGACAGAAGGAATGTTTTATTCTGTGGAACATACGCTGGAGGATACATTGGTTGATATCCGTATGGATGAGGACGGTGAGATGCGGATCCTTGGGATTGAAGGGACATTACTGCTGGCGGATGAACTTTACGAAGAGCAGGAGATGGAGTTGTTAGAAGATATTTACTCTTTGCAAGAGCAGTGTATTCCGGAAAAACAGGAGACGGTTTTTGAAGAGCTTTTAATGCAGAACCAATCCAGATATAAACTAACGGAACGGCTTTCACTTCCAGAATTAAAAGATGACGTACTTCAAGTACTCAGCAGCAGAGGGGAAATCCAGATAGAGCATACGGAGTATAAAGAAGAAGGAATCCAAATAGAAGGAATCCTGCATCTTAACTTTCTTTACCTGCGAGGGGATGATGCAAGACCATATGGAAGCTGGCAGGGGATGATACCATTCCAACATCTGATCGAATGTTCCGATCTTCCGGAAAATGTACGTTGTACGATGAGTCACCATGTAGATCAGATCCAGGTGTCTATGGCAGGCAGTGAGGCTGTAGAAGTGAGAGCAATTCTTGCATTTGATGCATTCTTACGGCGGGAGGTAGAACTTCAGACAATCGTGTCTGTCATGGAGAAACCGCTGGATCTTGAACAGATGGATAAGAGGCCAGGGAATCGTTGGTCATATTGTGCAGGAGAAAGAAGATCTCTGGGAGTTGGCGAAAACAGTATATGACTACAGTTGAAGGGATTATGAATGTAAACAGGTGGAAAATGAAAATGTGAAAATAGGGGATAAATTGTTGATTTTTAAAAGAAAATATGAGTATACTGTAAGTACTATGTATACAAGATACATTTGTGTAAATTTTCACATCTGGTTCTTTAGAAAACAGCGATGGAGGTACACAGGATGAATCAAATTGAATTAAAAAGCACTTGCCAAGATTAATTTAGGCCTGGATGTGCTTGGAAGACGCGAGAATGGATACCATGATGTCAGAATGGTCATGCAGTCTATTTATCTGTATGATGAAGTGAAGATTGCGAAGAAGAAAGAACCTGGAATTATACTGACAACAAATCTGAAGTTTCTTCCAACCGGGGATGGCAATATCGCTTATAAAGCAGCGCAGCTTCTGATGGATGAATTTGATCTGAAAAGAGGGTTCAGATCACGCTGAATAAGCACATTCCGGTAGCTGCCGGTCTTGCAGGAGGAAGCTCCGAATGCAGCTGCGGTTCTGTTTGGAATGAACCGGCTCTTCGGACTGCGTCTGACTCAGCAGGAGTTGATGGATCGGGGCGTGAAGCTTGGAGCAGATGTTCCTTATTGTATCATGAGAGGAACCGTTCTTGCAGAAGGGATAGGAGAAGAATTAAGTGTCCTTCCCGCCATGCCGAAATGTACGGTACTGATCGCCAAGCCTCGATCAGTGTTTCGACGAAGATGGTGTATGAAGCACTGGACTCCAAAGAGATTGTCGAGCATCCGGATATTGACGGGATCCTGGAAGGACTTCGGAAGGGAGATCTTCACAAGGTCGCAGATTCTATGGGGAATGTGTTAGAGGATGTGACAATACCGATGCATCCGGTGATCGCGGATATCAAGCAGGTGATGCAGGATTGCGGAGCAATCGGGGCAATGATGAGCGGAAGTGGACCGACTGTGTTTGGTCTGTTTGAAAACCGGGCATCAGCAAGAGAAGCACAGAAGATGATTCGGGACAAAGGTCTGACAAGACAGGCATATGTGACGAATATACACAACGTTAGGAGGAAGTAAAGATGGGAACTGATTTTGAAGTAACAATGAATGAATATCTGCCGCTTAGAGATGTCGTGTTCAATACTTTGAGACAGGCGATCTTGCGAGGAGAGTTAAAACCGGGAGAAAGACTGATGGAGATCCAGCTGGCGAATAAACTCGGAGTAAGCCGTACCCCGATCCGTGAAGCAATCCGCAAACTGGAACTGGAAGGCCTGGTACTGATGATTCCAAGAAAAGGAGCTGAGGTAGCAGAGATCACAGAAAAGAATCTAAGAGATGTGCTGGAAGTGCGCTGTGCGTTAGAAGAGCTTGCAGTACAGCTTGCATGTGACAGAATGGATGAAGAAGGAGTGCGCGAGCTTCGTGCAGCAGCGGAGACGTTTGAGTCTATTCTCAACAGTGATGATATTACACAGATCGCACAGGCAGACGTTGCATTTCATGATATTATCTACGCTGCAACAGATAACCGCAGACTGATCCAGCTTCTGAATAATCTGCGCGAACAGATGTACAGATACAGAATTGAATATCTGAAGAAGAAAGAATGCTACCCACAGCTGTTGAATGAGCATCAGACAATTATTGATGCGATTGCCGGACATGATAAAGAGCTGGCTACAAAGTTTACAAGCCAGCATATTAAGAACCAGGCAGAAACGGTTGTTGGCACTATCCGTGAGAAAGAAGAAAATGCTTAAAAAATAAAGAATGTGCCTCGGCACATTCTTTATTCTATATGTATGGAATTCATTTTTGTGGAAAGACTCCATGTATGAACAAAATTGATTTATCATGTTACTGTTCACTCCGTGTCAATCACTCCGCTGATTGACACGGAGGATGCATTTTGGCTTGAATGCATCTCGCCCCCATCGCCAAAGGCGATTTAAAATGGCGAGATGCGTTGCTGGTCGCATATCGTGTGAACAGTAACTTTATCATAGATGGAGGATGATATTATGAAGAAACGGTTTGCACTGCTCAGAAGAAAGCTGAAGTCTGTCCGAGAAGAAAAACTGCCGGGAAGAGCAGTGATTTTTTCAGTGGCAGCGGGGCTTCTGATCGCTGCTTTCTTCACAGGAATGATATATACAAAACAGGAATTATATGCACAGGAAGAAACGCAGAAGCATCTGGCGCAGGAAGTGTTTCGCTTCCATGTGTTAGCGAATAGTGACAGCGAAAAGGATCAGAATCTGAAATTGCAGGTAAGAGATGCAGTATTGGATTATATGAAAGAAGAATTGTCAGAAGAACCGGAAGAGAAACAGTGTCTTAAGCAGACTGTGCAGTGGGCACGTACACATACAGATGAGATCCGTGCAATCGGAGAAAAGACAGTTGCGGCGGCAGGAGAAGATCAGAGTGTGAATGTGGCTGTAACAACCTGTTACTTTCCTGACAGGACTTACGGTGATGTGACATTTCCTGCGGAGAAATTATCAGGCACCGGGTAGAACTGGGAAGTGCAGAGGGACATAACTGGTGGTGCGTGCTTTATCCGAATCTTTGCTTTCTGGATACAACGAATGCGGTGGTTCCTGACAAAGGAAAGAAACAATTAAAACAGGTACTGACGGAAGAAGAATATTCAAAGTGACAGCGAATACAAAGTTTAAGATTGGCTGGTATTTTTGGAAATAAGAAATAAAAAGAGGTTAAGAAAATGTATGAATTTGACAGCAGAGTACGTTACAGCGAGGTAGATCACCACGGTACGATGACAGTTCCGGCGTTGATCAATTATTTTCAGGACTGCAGTACCTTCCAGTCGGAGGATCTTGGAATTGGTACAACAGTTCTGAAGGAAGAGAAAAGAGCGTGGCTTTTATCTTACTGGCAGGTGATCCTGAATCGGAAACCGGAGCTTGGTGAGAAGATCACAAATCGGAACATTTGCAACAGAATTCAAAGGGATTGTTTGGAAACAGGAACTTTTATATGAAAGATGCAGATGGAAAATATCTCGCCTGTGCGAATTCAGTCTGGGCATTTATTGATACAGAGACAGGAAGACCAACCAGGCCGCAGCCAAAGGGATGTTCAGTTGTATGGAGTAGAAGAACCACTTGATATACCATATGAGGGGAAGAAAAAATCCGACTTCCGGAAGAGACAGATGATCTGGAAGCATTTCCGGTCAGAAAGTATCATATTGACACAAATGAGCATGTGAACAACTGTCAGTATGTGCAGATGGCATTGGAATTTCTTCCGGATGATCTTCAGATTGCACAGTTGCGTGTAGAGTATAAAAAAGGCAGCTGTACTGGGGAATATGATCTACCCGAAGCTGAGTAAAGAAGCAGGCAGAATCGTTGTGGAACTCTGTGACGAACAGGCAAAAACCATATGCAGTTCTGGAATTTAAAGAAGAAATATAAAAGAAGAGATAGAATAGAAAAACTCCCGGATGTTCCTACAGAAATTTCTGTGAACATTCGGGAGATTTTGTTGCGAACAAGTAACGTTCGCAGGTGATATTTACTTATCAAGACTTGCCAGGACATCTTCCAGAACATCCTCAACAGAGTCAGTTACTTCATCCGCATAGTAGGATACACCAGGTGCACTGTTTGACATTGCGTAGCTGTGACCGACCAGTTCCAGCATTTCCAGATCATTATACTGATCTCCGAATGCCATACATTCTTCCGGCTTTACATGGAATAATTTCATCAGGTTAGAAAGAGCAGCACCTTTATTTGTTCCCGGAGCAATGAAGTCAATCCAGATATTTCCGGAAGTAACAACCTTTAATCTCTGCACCGAACATTTCCTGTAAGTATTCTAAATATTGCATGATTACTTTTGTGTCATCAATCATATTACAGATTGCAATCTTGAGAAATGGATATTCGATTTTGCTTAGGTCGTCTACAATTTTTGTTGTGTTCTGCATGACATTTACAATATGATTTACAAAAGCTTCATGATTATCTTCAATCAGACGAGCATCTTCTCTGGAGATGAGAATATCAAAATTCGGTGATTTTTCACTTCATCTATAATGCGGCAGGCAAGGTCATCTGCAATTATTCCGCGAGATTACCTTTCCCTGATGAATACAGATGGAACCATTTTCTCCAATATAGGAAATCTCGTCCTTAATCTCAGAAAACAGTCTGCGCTCATTATCATACTGGCGTCCGCTTGCAGCAACAAAGTGAACCCCTTTCTGTGTCAGTTCATGAATCAGCTCTATGGCACGAGGAGTCAGTTTCTGTGCTCCGTTATGAAGAAGCGTACCATCAAGGTCGCTTGCGATTAATTTGATCATATGTAAAATCCTCCTGATTTTTCAAACTCTGTTTACGCAAAAAAAGTTTAACATCATCTTTCGAAAGAATCAAGAAAGTTATTTCGCAATCACTTCTTCTGCACGTTTCAATGCGGCACTGATATTCGGCTGGAAGTTCTCTTTTCCAACCAGCTCTGTGAATCCGGCTTTCTCCATAACTTTCATTGGCTGTTCGTTGACGTGGGAGAAGACAACCGTAATTCCTTTGACTCACAGACTTCTACCAGATCAACCAAAGCATTCATAGCAGTACTGTCCAGTGCAGGAACGCTTCGCATACGAAGAACAAGGCAGGTTGTAAAATCTTTTACGACAATGTGTTCAATCGTACTTGCTGCTCCGAAGAACAGAGGTCCTGAGATCTCGTAGACACGGATCTGAAGTGGAAGTTTCTGAAGGTGTTCATCGACATCCGGGGTATCATCATCCACATAAGTCCAGCTGTTGACGTGTGTTTCTTCACTCATACGCTTAATAAAGAGCAGGCAGGCAAGAACCATACCAATCTCGATTGCTACGACCAGGTCGAAGAGTACTGTCAGGATAAAGGAAGCAAAAGTACAATGATATCACTCTTTGGAGCAGTCTTGACCAGTTTTACAAAGGTACGCCACTGGCACATATTATATGCAACGATAAACAGGATTGCTGCGATGGTCGGCATTGGGATCATTCCGGCGAATGGCATCAGTACGACGAGTACGATGACCAGTGTGATGGAGTGCACCATTCCGGCAACCGGAGTGCGTCCGCCGTTTTTAATATTTGCAGCAGTTCTTGCAATAGCTCCTGTCGCAGGGATTCCGCCGAAAAGGGCAGAAGCAATGTTGCCGGCTCCCTGGGCTACAAGTTCCATGTCGGAACGGTGTTTACCGTTGATCATTCCGTCTGCGACAACACAGGAAAGCAGAGATTCAATCGCTGCGAGAACAGCAATTGTAAATGCGTTCGGAAGTGCATTTTGAACAACTTCAAATGATACAGCCGGAAGATGGAAATGCCGGGAGCGAATTACTGATCGTGTAAAGATTTCCAATTGTAGATACCTTAAGCGGCAGGAACTTTACCATCAGGATTCCAATGATAACTGCAATCAAAGATCCAGGAATTCTTTTGAAGATGTATGGAGCAATGATCAGAACAGCAAGACTTACTGCACCGACAATCAGTGCATCAATATAATTTATGGAAGAAAGTTTTCAACAACAGCACGGAATTTCTCTGTTGTCTCGATCGGTTTTACCCCATCCGGATAGGTAAGTCCGAAGAAATCTTTCAGCTGTCCGATTACAATTGTAACAGCAATTCCGGAAGTGAATCCGGTTGTGATCGTAAATGGGATGAATTTGATCAGACTTCCGAAATGGCACAGTCCCATCAGAACCAGAAAGATACCGGCGAGGATTGTTGCAATGACAAGTCCATCCATTCCGTCTTTGGCAACAATGCCGGCGACGATTGTTGCGAATGCAGCCGTTGGTCCTGGCAATCTGTACACTGCTTCCGCCAAGTGCAGAGATGACAAATCCGGCAACGATCGCAGTGAAGATACCAGCTTCGGATGCCACCGGATGCAAGTGCCAGTGCGATTGACAGCGGCAATGCAATAATTGCTACAATGATTCCGGCAGTCACGTCTTTGATGAACTGAGAACGATTGTAGCTCTTTAATGATGTAAGTAACATCGGCTTCAATGAATTCATTTGATAGATCAATCCTTTCTTTTATGATAACTATAAAACATAACCTTTCAAGTATAGCATAGAAAAAGGGACACTGAGAAGAGGAAACCGTGTATGTTTTTAAAGACATAATGAGGAATGTTAAGAGAAAAAAGCTTGTATCTGATTTATAAAGGTAATATAATAGAATAACTTGTAAAGCATGTTTTATATAATGAAAACATGTTTTACGGTAGCAAATTTGTGAATAGATCTGATAACAAAAAGGGGTATCACAAGAAAGAAAAGGAAGATTATTATGGGAAAATATTTTGGAACAGATGGTTTCCGTGGTGAGGCAAATGTAGATTTAACAGTTGAGCATGCATTTAAAGTAGGACGTTATCTTGGATGGTATTTCGGACAGGATCCACAAGGCTAGAATCGTAATCGGAAAAGACACAAGAAGAAGCAGTTATATGTTTGAGTATGCACTTGCAGCAGGACTGACAGCATCAGGAGCTGACGCTTACCTTCTTCATGTAACGACAACCCCAAGTGTTTCTTATGCAGTACGTACAGAGGATTTTGACTGTGGACTTATGATTTCAGCGAGCCACAATCCATACTATGATAATGGTATCAAGGTAATCAACAGCGAAGGCCATAAGATGGAGGCTGAGGTTGAGGCAAAGATCGAGGCTTATATCGATGGGGAGATTGATGAGATCCCGCTGGCAAACAAAGAGAGCATTGGTCGCACAGTTGACTATGCAGCAGGAAGAAACCGTTATATTGGTCATCTGATCTCTCTTGCAACACGTTCCTTCAAGGATATGAGAGTTGGACTTGACTGTGCGAATGGTAGTGCGTCAAGCGTTGCAAAGAGTGTATTCGATGCACTTGGAGCAAAGACTTATGTAATCAACAATGAGCCAAATGGTGTGAATATTAATACAAACTGTGGTTCTACACATATCGAAGTTCTGCAGGAGTATGTAAAAGAGAAACATCTGGATATCGGATTTGCTTTTATGACGGAGATGCTGACAGATGTATCGCAGTTGATGAGAATGGAAATGTCGTAGACGGAGACCGCATTATGTATGTATGTGGTAAATATCTCATGGAGCAGGGAAAACTGAAAGACAATACAGTTGTTACAACAATTATGTCTAACCTGGGACTTTATAAAGCATGCGATAAGATTGGTATGAAGTATGAGCAGACAGCAGTTGGTGACAAGTACGTTTATGAGAATATGCTTAAGAATGGATATGTTCTTGGTGGAGAGCAGTCGGACACATCATCTTCAGCAAGCATGCACGTACAGGTGACGGTATCCTGACATCTCTTATGGTTATGGAAGCGATCATTGAGAAGAAGCAGACACTTGGAACACTTGCAGATGAAGTGAAGATCTTCCCACAGCTTCTGAAGAATGTTCGTGTAAAGGATAAAAGACGGCACTGGATAACGCAGCAGTTCAGGCGGCAGTAGAGAAAACAGCTGAAGAACTCGGAACAGACGGACGTATCCTTGTTCGCGAGTGGAACAGAGCCGGTAATCCGTGTTATGGTAGAAGCAGCTTCTGATGAAATCTGCGAGAAATACGTAGACAGCGTTGTAAAAGTAATTGAAAGCGAAGGACTTTGCGAGTAAATAATTAAGAATAGAACAGAATTGTTGGATAACAGCTATGAAAAGGACATCTTGCGGGAGTAAATCTCTGCAGGATGTCCTTTTTCACTAAAAAGAAGAGAAACATTTCGAAAAATGAATCCCTTCTTTCAATATCTGATCGAAAATTCTTATCTGATTTAAAATCAGTCGATGTATTTCAGCCATCCTTCCGGTGCCTCGATACGTCCCATCTGGATACCTGTCAGTGTATCGCGAAGTTTTGCGATTGTAGGTCCCATCTGTTCCATTCCACTAGGGAAGCAGATTTCTTCTCCGTGGTTGACAATCTTACCAACCGGTGAGATAACAGCGGCTGTTCCGCACAGACCACACTCTGCAAAATCTTTTACTTCATCAAAATAAACGTCTCTTTCTTCCACTTTCAGTCCGAGATAATGTTCTGCAACATACATCAGAGAACTTCTTGTGATAGACGGAAGAATTGTTGTGGAGTGTGGTGTAACTACAGTGTTATCTTTTTGTTACGAACAGGAAGTTTGCTCCACCTGTTTCTTCAACTTTTGTTCTTGTAGCAGAATCAAGGTACATATTTTCATCAAATCCATTTGCGTGAGCTGTAACAATTGCGTGAAGGCTCATCGCATAGTTCAGACCAGCTTTGATGTGTCCTGTTCCATGCGGTGCGGCGCGGTCAAAGTCTGATACGCACAGTGTCAGTGGTTTCACGCCGCCCTTTGAAGTACGGTCCAACCGGAGTGGCAAATACACGGAACTGATAGTCAGTAGCCGGTTTTACACCGATTACAGGATTGATTCCGAACATATAAGGTCTGATATAAAGTGTTGCTCCTGTTCCGTAAGGTGGAACGTAAGCTTCATTTGCCTTTACTGTCTGAACAATAGCATCAACGAATTTATCTTCCGGGAAAGGCGGCATCTCAAGACGTTTCGCTGAGTCGACCATACGCTTCGCATTGAGGTCCGGACGGAAAGTGACAATGTGTCCATCCTCTGTTGTGTAAGCCTTCATTCCTTCAAATACTGTCTGTGCATACTGAAGAACTCCGGCACATTCATTCATTACAATGTTAGGATCTTCTGTGAGACCACCTTCATCCCATGCTCCATCTTTATAATTAGCTACAAAACGCTTATCTGTAGGGATATATCCGAATCCGATATTTTCCCAGTCAATGTTTTTTTCTCCATTGTAGTAAATCCTCCATTCCTTTATGCGGCGAAAGACCGTATGATTTCTAATTAACGCTATTATAATACCGTCAATTGAAAAAAATCAAGAGTGCGCTCTGTTTTTTGAAAATGTTTTACGGACATGTAATAGTCAGAATCTAAATCCTGCAACTAAATAGTTACAATAACTGTCTGATATCCGGCACGCTTCAACCGGCGTTCCATTTTTACAGCTTGGTCAAGCGTATCATATTCTCCGACCGTTACCCGAATAAACCATCCCCTTCTGTCAAAACAGCAGGAAAATTCATTTCGGTTAATTCATTCAGGAGCCGTCGTGCATATCGTTCACTGCGGAAAGCCCCGGTCTGCACTGCATAGTGAGGGAGAGAAGATTCACTGCTGATTTCTCCGCTTTCTTCTAATGTATCAAGGATTCCTCAGCAATCGCAAGCGCAATATCATCAAAGTTATTATCAAAGAGCCGGTTATCAGTGTCAGAGTTGATAAATCCGACTTCTACCAGAACCGCCGGCATCTGTGTACGGCGCAGAACGACCAGACCGGGGCGCTTTTACGCCGAGATTGATGAAACCGAGAGCTTCCAATCCCTCATTAATATTTTGAGCCATTGTGTACTTCAGACCGGATTTGTTGTAGACTAGAGATTCTACGCCGGATACGGTATTATCTGTTGGATAAGAATTACGGTGAATAGACAGAAAGAAGTCTGCACCGGCTGCATTTGCTTCCAATGCTTTCTGATAGGGAGATTCATAAATGTCTGTTGTACGTGTATAGAGTACATCAATTCCACGTTCCTGCAGCAGTTCTCCGATAGCAAGCGTTAAAGATAAGGTGTCATCCTTTTCCCGGCGGCCGTTATAGACAGCTCCGGGATCACGACCGCCATGGCCTGCATCAAGCATGATAGAATAAGACATATAATCACCTCATTATTTTGTGTTTCTATATATTATATGAAAGCGCGCATTGCCTGTGAACGTCAAAAAAATGCCGGCTGCGATAATGCAGCCGACATTTCAAAAAGTTCTATTCATGTAAGTGTTTGTCAGTTTCAGAAGGATCTGAATTCTCTTCATCCGCTTCTTCCTCTGTATCTGCTCTTTCAGGAAGATAAACATGTACCGTTTCTACGCGGTTCTTATCCAACTTCTCGACCACCAGACGAATTCCATCTTCAGTGACAACTTCATCACCCATCTGAGGTAAACGGTCCAGATGTTCGATGATCAGTCCTCCGAGAGAATCATAATCTTCAGAGTTAAGTTCTGTATGTAAGTGATCGTTCACATCATCCAGATGCATGGAACCTTCGATAATATATTCATGATCAGAAATCTCTTTGATCAGCTCATCTTCATTCTCATCATATTCATCATGGATCTCACCGACGATTTCTTCCAAAATATCTTCCAAAGTGATGAGTCCTGCCATCTCACCGTACTCATCCAGAACAATTGCAATATTAAAAGTAGAATCTCTCATCTCTACAAGAAGTTCAGAGATATCTTTGAACTCATAAGTGAAATGCGGTTTTCTTAAGAAATCCCGGATATTGAACGGTGTATCATGATCGTAAAGAAGCAGATCCTTCATGTTAATAATACCGACAACATTATCCTGTGTCTCTTCGTAAACAGGAAGTCTTGTGAATTTGTCTTCACGGAAAATATCAATCAATTCATCGAAGGTACTATTGACATCAGCAAATGTAACATGTACGCGAGGAACCATAATGTCTTTCGCCTTGGCATCGCCGAGATCGAATACGTTGTAGATCATCTCTTTTCATCAGACTCGATTACACCATCTTCATGGCTGACATCCACAATGGTACGAAGTTCTTCTTCTGTCATAGCTTTATTCGCCGCATCCGGATCTACGCGAAGGATCAGCATGATTCCGCGGAAAACAAGTTAATGATGAAAATGACAGGAGTCATGACCGTCATGAAAAACTTGATGACCGGAATATAGCGAAGCGTAAGCTTCTCAGCGTTGATCGTTGCATAATTCTTCGGTGTAATCTCTCCAAATACAAGGATTGCCACTGTCAGAATCAGTGTAGCAATGCTGACCATGTATCCACCAAATGAATAGGCAAGGGTTGTAGCAAGAGAAGATGCTGAAACATTCACAATGTTATTACCAATCAGGATCGCACTGAGCATCTTCGCTGTGTGATTCTCTGTGATATCAAGAGCCAGAGCTGCCCGCTTGTTCCCACCGTCTGCGAGAGAGCGGAGTTTAATTTTATTCACTGACATCAGCGCAGTCTCGGTTGATGAAAAAAAATGATGAAAACAATAGTAAAATTAACAGTATAATTAATAGGTACGTGTCACCTGCGTCCACTTTAAATATTCACTCCTTTGATTAAAAAATGTGCCTCTAAATAGGCTTGGTTAATTTTTAGATATACGCATTCATTATACATGGTTTATTAGTGTTTGGCAAGGCAATATACTTTACTTTATGAAGTGGGTGGTGTATGATGTTGATGACTGATAAGAATATTTAATACTATTATATAGAAGAAACGGAGTATAGATATGGAATTGTACAATAGATTGTGTACTATTACAAAACAGGAAAATGTAATGAAAGATGAGCCGATGAAGAAACATACAACATTTCGTATTGGTGTCCGGCAGATTATTTCGTGACACCTGAATCAAAGGAAGAGATCCAGGCAATCGTTGAGTTATGCAAAAAAGAGGAAATCCCATATTCCGTGATCGGAAACGGAAGTAATCTTCTTGTTGGAGATAAGGGATATCGTGGCGTAATCCTTCAGATTTTTAAGAAAATGAATCAGATCAGGGTAGAAGAGAATAAGATTTATGCCGGAGCAGGCGCACTTCTGTCGAAGATTGCGGCAACAGCACTGTCAGAATCTCTGACAGGCTTTGAGTTTGCAGCAGGAATTCCGGGAACATTAGGCGGAGCCGTTCGCATGAATGCAGGTGCATACGGTGGAGAGATGAAGCAGGTACTTGAGAGTGTGGAAGTGATGACAGCAGATGGAGAATTTCTCACGATCCCGGTAGAAGAGATGGGGCTTGCTTATCGGACAAGTGTGGTAGAACAGAAGAATTATATTGTTCTTGAAGCAGTGATTTCTCTTGAAAAAGGAAATCCGGAGAAGATCAAAGAAGTGATGGATGATCTGAAAGAAAAAGAGTGACAAAGCAGCCATTAGAGTATGCAAGTGCAGGAAGTACATTTAAGCGTCCGGAAGGATATTTCGCAGGAAAACTGATTGAAGATGCAGGACTTCGCGGATTCAGGGTCGGAGATGCACAGGTCTCTGAAAAGCATTGCGGTTTCGTGATCAACAGAGGGAATGCAAGCGCAGCAGAGGTTATGGAACTGATGCGTCAGGTAGAAGATAAAGTAGAAGAAAATTCAGGAGTCCGTCTGGAAGCGGAAGTAAGAAGAATAGGAGAGTTTTGATATGCGTTTTGTTATCGTAACAGGGATGTCAGGAGATGGGAAAATCAACAGCACTTAAGATGCTTGAGGATATGGGATATTTCTGTGTGGACAATCTGCCGATCGCAATGTTTCCTGGATTTGTGCAGATGATCCAGAATTCAGAAACTTCAATGAAGAAAGTGGCATTGGGAGTCGATGTGCGAAGCGGACAGGATATTTCCGGATTAGAGAAAGATCTTGAGCAGATGGATCAAAAGGGGATCAAATATGAGATTCTGTTTCTGGACGCAAAGGATTCTGTACTTGTAAAGCGATACAAAGAAACGAGAAGACAGCACCCTCTGAGCGGTCGGGGACGTGTGTGGATACCGGTATTGCGAAAGAACGTGAGAAGACCGCATTTTTGAAAAATGAAGGCAACGTATATTCTTGATACAAGTAAGATGCTGACGAGAGAACTGAAGATTGAACTTGAGAAGATTTTTGTGAAAGGTGAGAGTCTTTTGCAACCTTTATATCACAGTAATGTCTTTGGTTTTAAATACGGAATTCCGCAGGACGCAGACCTTGTATTCGATGTGCGTTTTCTTCCGAATCCGTACTATATTGATACATTGAAAGAAAAAACAGGAAATGATCCGAAGTCCAGGATTATGTCATGCAGAATGACAAAGGGACCGATTTTCCTTGAAAAATTAAAAGACATGGTTGAATTTCTGATTCCAAATTATATTTTGGAGGGAAAAAACCAGCTTGTGATCGCAATTGGATGTACCGGCGGAAAGCATAGATCTGTAACGCTGGCGAATGCGTTATCTCACACGCTTGAGACAGAGGAAAGTTATGGCGTCCGCATTGAACATCGTGATATCGGGAAGGATAGTATCACAAAGAGAAAGTAAAAAGGTGGAAAATATGTCATTTTCTGGAAAAGTGAAGGAAGAGCTTGCAAGGAACATCAGTTCAGCCAGACATTGCCAGATTGCGGAACTGACGGCTTTTATTGGCATGCGGGACGGTTGTAATCAATAGTTTTGACCGGTGCAGTATCAAGATTCGTACAGAAAACATTTTAGTTGCAAGAAAGGTCTTTACATTAATAGAAAAAAACGTTTAATATAAGGAGTGATATTTCCGTTCGGAGAAATATAAAGAAGCAGACAGAGACCTATTCTGTTATCGTAAAAAAAGCATGAAGATGCGATACGTATCTTACAGGCTACGAAGATGATAGGGGAACAGCAGGAGAATGCGGAAGAGTTGCATGCCGTGAATCCGATGATTGTCCAACAGGTTTGTTGTCGAAGAGCATTTCTCCCGCGGAACGTTTCAGGCGTCCGGATCTATGAGTGATCCGAACAAGGCATATCATTTTGAGATTGTCTGTTCCACAGAAGAGATGGCACATCAGATCTGTGATCTGATCTGCAGTTTTTCTATGGACGCAAAGATCGTGCTCAGAAAAAAGTCGTATGTTGTTTACCTGAAAGAAGGAGCACAGATAGTAGATATTCTGAATATCATGGAGGCACATGTCTCATTAATGGAACTTGAGAATGTAAGAATTCTCAAGGAGATGAGAAATTCTGTGAACAGAAAAGTGAATTGTGAAACTGCCAATATTAATAAGACAGTATCAGCAGCAGTGAAACAGCTGGAAGATATTACATATTTGAGAGATCAGATAGGATTTGAGAATATACCGAAAGGATTAGTCGAGGCCGCTCTTGCCCGCCTCGAGCATCCGGAAGCAACATTGAAGGAACTAGGAGAATCCCTGAATCCTCCGGTTGGAAAATCGGGTATCAACCACAGACTGCGTAAGCTGAGTGAGATGGCAGACAAAGTTCGGCAAGAACAAGGAGGATTATTATGATTAAGACATCTGTTGTAGTGAAAGCGGACCCAGGGTTTGATGGACGGCCGATCGCCCTTCTCGTACAGGAAGCCAGCCAGTATGCGAGCAAAGTTTACATTCAGGTAGCCGAGAAGAACATCAATGCAAAGAGTATTATGGGTATGATGAGTCTGAATCTGATCGGAGGCGAGGAGATTACCGTTGTGACAGACGGCGAGGACGAGCAGAAAGCAGCTGAAGGCATTAAGACATTCTTTGCTAATGTATAATAACAATAAGATGGTAATTGAAGTCACAGAGATAACCATGTGATTACAAATGAATATAGAGGGGCTGTACTTTGAAGAGGAGTACAGCCATCTTTTTCTATGGGGGAGAGTTTGCAGCTGATGTGAACACAAATGATTTTTGAATAAGGAGGTATTTGTTTATGAAAAGAATGCTATTTGTTTACAATCCGAATTCAGGAATGGGACTTCTGAAGCCGAAACTTTCAGATGTGATCGACACTTTTGTGAAGGGCGGATATGAGGTGACGGTTTATCCTACACAAAGAAGTCAGGATGCTGTAAGAAAAGTCAGTGAGTATAAAGAAGAATATGATCTCGTGGTATGTAGTGGCGGAGATGGTACATTGGATGAAGTCGTGACCGGTATGATGATGCGAGAAAATAAGACGCCAATCGGATATATTCCGGCCGGAACAACGAATGATTTTGCAAGTAGTCTGCATATTTCAAGAATATGCTGGAGGCCGCAGATACAATTGTAACAGGAACACCATTTTCCTTTGATATCGGTCAGTTTAACGATGACTACTTCGTATATATTGCAGCCTTTGGCATTTTCACAGACGTGTCATATGAGACGAAGCAGAGTATGAAGAATATTCTTGGTCATATGGCTTATATTCTGGAAGGAACCAAGAGACTGTTCAATATTCCGTCTTATAAGATCAAAGTCACACATGACGGAGAGACGATTGAAGATGAGTTTATCTTTGGAATGGTGACAAATTCACGCTCTGTAGGAGGATTCAAAAGAATCACAGGAGAAAATGTTATTTTTTGATGATGGCGTTTTTGAGGTGACACTCTTTAAAAACACCAAAGAATCCAGTCGAGTTGAACGAAACTGATTGGGGCAGTTGTGATGCGTCAGATTAATTCAGACAGAATATACTCCTTCAAGAGTGGTGAAGTCCGTTTGAATCTGTTGAGGCAATTCCATGGACTCTGGATGGAGAGTACGGCGGTACTCATGAAGAAGTTGTAATTAAGAATAAAAATCAGGCACTTCAGATCATGGTTAAGGAAGAAGCCGTAGAAGATCTGAGTGAACAGTTAGTGGAAGCAGAGGAAGTCTGAACACATAATCTGAAATATTTTCAGTGATATTTTAGAAAATCACCCCTTTTTTGAATTTTAGGTTTATTGAACAATCGCGGAAAACCGCGTAAAATCAAGAAAAAACGGCAGTTTGAAATAGAAAAAAAAAATTTTGAAAAAAATTAAAAAAAGGGGTTGCATTTTCTGAAAGCCTGGTATATAATAACTATTGTCTTGTGGCGGTAACGAAAAAGACACAGACAAAAATGAATAAGGCTCCGTGGTCAAGCGGGTCAAGACGCTAGCCTCTCACGCTGGAATCAGGGGTTCGATTCCCCTCGGAGTCACTGAAAAAAGCTCGTATTTACGAGCTTTTTGTGCTTGAAAATCATAAGTGAATCAATTAGTGAATCAAACGTGCGTTCGGCACATTTTTTTGCAAAAATTATAAGGAGGAAATCTTGAACATATTCCCTCAGAGAATTTTCAAGCGATCACTTTACTAGCGAATAAAAGGAAAAAGAAGAATAAAAATGCCTTGGCAGGTAATTCATGTGTGTGTGCATCTGAAGAACAATGTCAGGGCATTTTTGATTATTACTAGAGTGTGTGTCGAAAGTCTGTAAATACATAGACAGAGTTATGTTGACACTATAGGATAAAAAACTTTTTAATAAAAAAGCCTTGATTTTAGGGGCTTTTTTAGTGTCGAAAAAAAAAGTTGGCACAGTTCTTGCAGTATATAAGGGCAGAAAGAAAAGAAAGAGAGGAAGAAAAAATTGAAAAAATTTTTATTCGCAACACATGGAACTTTGGCAGCAGGGGCGAAGAGCACATTAGGATTACTCATAGGAAACGTTGCAGATATTACTTGTTTGACTGCATATGTAAATCCGGATGACAATGTGGATGAACAACTGAAAGCATATTTTTCAGAAGTTAGTGATGAAGATCAGGTAATCGTATGTACAGATCTGATGGGTGGAAGTGTCAATCAGAAAATCGTTCCGTACGCACAGAAAAAAAATGTATTTCTGATAGCAGGATTCAATCTGCCGCTGCTTCTGGAACTGGCAATGAACGAGGATAAAGTCACAGAGGAAGAATCGTTGGATTCTATAGAAGAGTCCAGAAAAATATGATGCTCGTTCGGGTAGTAGTAACGGACAGCGGAACTGAGAAAGAAGAGGAAGAATTCTTAGCATAACAAAAAAAGAAAAGGAGAGAAAAAAGATGATTGTATGTTTAAGAGTAGATGAGAGATTAATTCATGGACAGGTTGCAATGACATGGACAAAGGAACTGAAACTGAATGGACTGGTAGTTGCAAGTGATGAGGCTGCATCAAATGAGATTCAGAAAATGACATTAAAGATGGCAGTGCCGGAAGGAATCAAATGTATCATCAAGTCGGTAGAAGATGTGACAACAATTCTGGATGATCCTCGTTCAGAGTCTATGCGTCTGATGGTACTTGTACCGATGGTAAAAGATGCAGTTACATTGTGTAAACGTTACAAAAATACTGAAATGGTAAATATCGGAAATGCCGGTAAAATGACATCCGGAGAAAAGAAAATCTTATCAAAAGAAGTTATGCTGACAGCAGACGAACTGGAAGCACTGAAAGAACTGACAGAGCTTTATCCGGACACATTTTTCCAGGGAACACCGGCGATGGAAAAGAAAATGGCATCTGCAATATTAAAGGGATGTTGATTAAAATAGGATAGAGGAGGATGAGATCATGATGTTAGATGCATTTTTGTAGCACTCGCTGTTTTTTTGTGGGAGTTGCAGGACATGAACTTTTTGGAATGGCAATGTTGAGCAGACCGATCGTAGTGGCACCGCTGGCAGGACTGCTTTTGGGAGATGTGCAGACAGGACTTATTGTAGGTGCATCATTGGAGTCGATTTTTATGGGAGTTGTAAACATCGGAATATCCAGTACAGCAGAACCGGCACTTGCAGCCGGACTTGCAACTGCTTTTGCAATTAATCTCGGAGGAAATGTCGGAACCATTATTCCAATCGTTTTCCCATTGGCAGTGCTTGGATTACAGTTAATGAACTTTATTTTCTCTTTTGTGATTGGTGCGCACCGAAATTTGAAGAACTTGCAAAAGAAGGAAAAGATAAAGAAATTACAATACTTCATTTTGGTTTATGGTTCGTACATTATGCGTTATATGCATTGATTCCGTTTTTGCAGTATTGTTTGGTTCGGATGCTGTTCAGCGTATTCTGGAAATGATACCGGATGTAATTATGAACGGTCTGACGGTAGCGGGGAAATATGCTTCCTGCAGTTGGTATGGCAATGCTTCTGCAGATGCTCTGGGATAATAAGATTGCAATCTATTTCCTGCTGGGATTTATTCTCGTAGCATATTTGGATCTTCCACTGATCGCAATTGCAGTATTGGGAACAATTATTGCGGTTGTGACAGCACAGCGTGATATGCAGTTAAAGAACAATCAGGCGGCACCGGTAGAAAAAACGAGTGAAGAGGAGGACTTTTTCGCATGAAATTAATGAATAATGTCAGTAAGGAAGAGAAAAATTAATCAGAAAAATGTTCTGGAGATCCGGAGCAATGTATGCATCAGTAAATCCGGTTACCATGGAGGAGGCGGTTTCTGCTATTCCATGATTCCGTTTATCAATCATTTTATAAAGATAACGAAGAAAAAAAAGAAGAGAAGCATTGACACGTCATGTGAAATATTTCAGTACGACAATTCCGATGGCATCTTTTGTAATGGGAATTGCAGGCTCCATGGAAAAAGAGAACAGTGAAAAAACAGATTTTGATGCAGGATCCATTAACTCAATCAAGCTGAGTCTGATGGGACCGCTGGCCGGAATCGGCGATTCCTTATTCTGGGGCGTATGGCGTGTTGTTGCAGCCGGACTTGCAATCGGACTTGCCAATGCAGGAAATGTGCTTGCACCATTGATTTTCCTTCTTGCATTTAATATTCCGAACTACCTGTGCCGTTACTATGGAGCGTTTTTAGGATATTCTCTTGGCGCAAAATACATAGAAAAGATTTATTCTAACGGAATGATGGAGATTCTGACGAAGGCAGCGGGCATTGTCGGACTGATCATGGTCGGAGCGATGACGAGTAAAAAACGGTTCTGTTTACGACAATTCTTGATTTTACGATGAAAGGAAAATCCGTAATGGATGTACAGTCTTCTCTTGACAGTATTTTTATCGGAATTGTACCGCTTTTGCTTACATTTGGATGTTTTAAACTGTTAAAGAAGAAAGTAAATATCATTGTTTTGATCTTTGGAATTGTTGCATTGGGAATTATATTATCCGTTCTCGGAATCTGCTAAGGCAGGAGGAAAAGTTATGACAGGAAATCGTATCAGAGACAGTAAAAAGAAATCCGTTTTTTCAGGTAAAAGTAAAAGACGGAAAATACAGCACGGAAAATCAGGTGAGTTATTATGGAAAAAAACTACCGGATGATACATTTTCCTTTGATGTTTCCAATCAGAAAGTACAGGCGAATCTGGATGAATTCGGAACGATAAGACATATTACATTTTTCACGGAAATTATCTGATGGAAAGTAAGCCGGGGGTGTGGGTGGCAAAGGATTTTGTGCAGGAACATCAGTTGTCTGTTTCTGTAAAATGGAATGGACAGACAGAAAAATTATGTGAACATACAAAATATGTGGAGATGGATCTGGCAGAAAATCTGTTTCCACGCTGCAGGCATTATTTTCCGTGGGGAGAAGTCACGATTCTTGCCACAGCACCGATTACAGCAAAAGGAGAACGGCTGAGTTGTCTTCTTTATGAAGTAACGGTAAAAAATACAGGCAGAGAGGCGGCAGAGATGACGGTCTGTCTCCCTGCTTTGTATGAAAAAGAAATATTCGGATACAAGAAATGTGTTGATGATAACAGCGGAGAGTGGAACGTATCAGGATGTTTCCTTTACACTGCAGCCAATGGAGCAGAAACGGGTTTCACTTCTGTTTGGAGATCGAACCGGTATCAGGATATAGAAATGTTTTTAAGTAAAGATACGGATTTCTGGATGGAACAGACGTTACAGTATTTCCGGTCATTGACAGGAGAACTGAAGATGGAAGAAGATGCGATGGCAGGAATGCTTTTGCAGAGAGCATACCAGCAGGCGTTTGGTGCGTTTGCAATGTCAGGCGAGAATGAAATTCTGGGTTCCAACTGGGGAACGTATCCGGTCACACCACATGTATGGAATAAAGACATGTACTACTCCAGTCTGCCGTTTACACTGACAGAGCCGGAACTTTGTAAAAAATGTATTCTCTGGTTTGCAAAATATGGAATCAAATATAAAGGAACTAAATTCGAAGGCGGCGTCTTTCATTCATTGAGCAATTCGTTGTCTGTGATCATGCTTTCCGGTGCATATTATGAGTATTTCGGTGAGAAAGAATTTTTCCAACAGCATCCAAAGCTCTATAAGAAAATGAAAGCAATTCTTCAGACGGTTCTCGAAAGCCGTGAGGAAAATGAGCCTTATCTGTATCGTACAACGTGGATTTCCGATGCGTATGCACTGGGAAAGTATCATACAGGAACCAATCTCTGTGTGTACCGCAGTTTTATGGCATTAGCAAGAATTGCGGAAGAAGTTTTCGGAGAGAAAAGTTATGCGGAAATGTTGAGAAGTGAAGCAGGAAAGACAAGAAAAAGATATCGAACGGTATATGACTGCGAAGGGGCTCTTTGGAACACAGTATCTGGAAGGAATCAGTGGAATCGCAGAGGAAAAGAAGGAATGTGATTCTGCAGAAAAGTATCAGAAAGAGATGTTGCAGGGGCTTCAGTTTATAACAGATGTGAACCATGACGGAGAAATTTGTCTCAGAATGCATGATGGGGAAGAATCGGATACAACCCTGATGAAATACTACAAATATCAAAGTGAAGAGCAGGATACTTTGAAGCAGTATGGTCAGTTTACAGGAAGCAGAGAAAATCCTACTTACAGTGAACTGAGCAGAGGAATCAAGTGGGGAAATCAGTCCGGGGCAACATTTCCGGGATATATTTCGATTTTAAACGGTGCGGCAGAGAAAGAAAGCTGGTCAGGAGACGAAGGTAGATTTCGTGAGTTAGAAAGACTGACAGACCTGGATGGTTCCTGGTGGTGGTGGCCGTATAAGATCGGAGCGCAGACCGGTGATGTTGTGAGAATGAACAGCTGCGGAAAATGTGGATGGGGTGCAGGAATCTTTTTTATCCTTTTTATCACGGAATTTCTCGGAATCGAATACGATGCGCCGAAGGCGGTGTTCAGAATCCATCCTAAGCGGTTTATCGGCGGATTCTGCTGGAAAAATATGCGGATAGGAAATGCCCGATTTGATATTTCGGTTCGGTATGAGCATCATATGGCAGAGTTTTCTATGAAAAATAGAAGTACATTTCCGGTTTATGTAGAAATGAAAAAAAAAATCAGAAGAAATTAATTCCCCAAACAACGAAGAGAAATGGAGTCAGGATTATGAATTTATTAAATAATATCACAACCTTTAAGGGCGAGCGGTCAAGAGCAGTATCTCCGGAAAATCCGACGGGAGAAAAGGGAAGAGCATGCATGGAAGACAGTGCACTCGGACCGCAGAGAAAAGGAAGAGGAAGTATCCGTCTTCCAATGGGAGAAGAGACGGTCATTGCAGATATAAAAAGGACCGGGAATCATTCGTCATATCTGGATGACGATTCGTGAAAATACAGAAAAGGGAAGTTTTGTTATGCGTGATGTTGTACTCAGAATCTATTGGGACAACAGCAGCACTCCGGCGGTAGAAGCTCCACTGGGAGATTTCTTCTGCAACGGATTCGGTGAACGATGTGACATTGCGTCTCTGCCGATCGTAGTAAATCCAACGGGCGGTATGAACAGCTATTTTGAAATGCCGTTTCGTGAGAGAGCAAGAATTACCATTACAAATGAACATCCGAAAGACATTACTTCATTTTCTATACAGTAAATTATGCGGAGACAGACAGTCTGCCGGAAAACACTCTGTATTTCCACGCATACTGGAAACGGAAAGACAAACAGAACTGGCAAAAAGATTACGTGATACTGGATAAGATTAAAGGAAAAGGCTATTATGTAGGAACATTTCTTGCGCTGACTGCACTGGAAAGATATTGGTGGGGAGAGGGTGAATTTAAGTTCTATCTGGATGGAGATGAAGAATTCCCGACAGTATCCTCCACAGGTTCTGAAGACTATTTCGGAGGTGCGTGGGCATTTCATCAGAAAGATGAGCTGGGAAGACCTTCCGTTAAGAACTATTCCAACACTGTTTCTAGGTTATCCGTTTTATGAGACAAAGGACAAGACACGTGTACGGTTTGAAACAGGAAAATTAAATGCAGTACATGCATTTGGTGATGACAGTCTGCCGCGCCATGGTCTGTACCGCTGGCATATTCTGGATCCAATCGCATTAACTTTGCAGCAGATTGGAAATGATGATCTGTCATTGTTTGAACGTTCGGACGATGTGGCAACAGTGGCTTATTGGTATCAGGATTCTGCAGAAGGATTTGACCGGGCATTTCGGACAGAAGAGCACGTCTGCCGAGGTAAGAATGCCGGGAGTTACTGCTCACAGGTTAACATGTGAACAGTAATCCCGGGACAAAAAGCCATGAGATGGAAAAAGAAAAGTGTTGTAGAGAAATTCAAAATTCATTATAATAGGGGTACGAAAAAGCAGAAACCGGGAGGTACTTTTATGGAAGCAAAGACAGGGTATATCAGGCACTGTGCAGGATGGCGAAGAGTGATTGTCAGATTACGGCGGCAGCACTTGCAGAAGAACTGAATTTAAGCCGACAGGTAGTCAGCCATTATCTGAACCGTCTTTTGGAAGAAGGCTGTGTGGAAAAGACACTTACCCGGCCGGTATGCTGGAATATCAGGAAACAACAGAGAGAGAACGATGCAGGGTTCTGTCAGTGAAGAAAGAAAAGAAATAGAAGAAGTGCTGCCGGAAGTACGCCGGGAAGATGTCTTTGATGCAATGATCGGTGCTGACGGCAGCCAGAAAAATGTAATTGAAAGATGCAAAGCGGCGGTGTCATATCCGCCGGACGGACTGCCGATATTGATTACAGGAGAAAGTGGAGTCGGAAAAAGCTTTCTGGCAAGACTGATCCATCAATATGCAATTTCCAGAGCCGTTATCAGGAAAGTGCTCCGTTGGTAGTGCTGAATTGTGCAGATTATGCGAACAATCCAGAACTATTGTCGGCAGCACTTTTAGGGTACAAAAGGGAAGCTTTACAGGAGCGGATACAGATAAAGAGGGCTTTTGCAGGAAGCGGACGGCGGTTATCTCTTTCTGGACGAGGTTCACCGGTTGTCTTATGAAAACCAGGAAAAAGCTTTTTGTTTTCATGGACACAGGAAGATATCGGCCACTTGGTGACAAAAACTGGAAAGCAGCGAAGGTAAGGTTTATTTTTTGCGACGACGGAGGTACCTGAAAAAGTCCTTCTGGAAACATTTCGCCGGAGAATTACCGTGCAGATTTCAATCGGAAGTATTGCAGAAAGGCCGCTGATGGAACGGCTTCAGTTGATTTATCGGTTTTATCAGAAAGAAGCAGTAAAGATCAACAAGGATATATTGATTGAAAAGGATGCGATGCAGTATCTGTGTTTTTCAAAGTTACCCGGAAATATCGGAAAACTGGAAAATCTTGTGCAGGTAAGCTGTGCGGAAGCATATTTTCGGCAGCAGGAGAAGGAACTGTTGAAAATCTCTTCAAGAGCTGCCAGAATGAGTCACCGGACAAGGACGATTCCTTGGAAGAAATTGTCTGCCCGATGAAAGTTTTGTGCAGTCAGGAATGTGAATCTGCGTATGAAGCATGTGTCACGGAGCATACCGTGAATGTTTCAACACTTTGGGAAGAGGTAGTGAAGGCATCCTGGGATGAGATCGATATGTTATATCTGCGGTATAAACATCAGATGAAGACTTGGGAAAAATACGTCACAGTGAGTTCTTCGGTGTTTGAAAATACGGCAAAGAAGATGTTTGAAAGCAGCTGCAGATTGGTGCTGAAACGCTATGGAATCCGTGTGACAGACCAATGTCTGAAGGAACTGTACCTGAGTTATAAGATGTTTTCGCAAATGGAATTGGATGCAGAGATGGAGTGGAAATTGTCTGTTTATTTTGAACAGGCTCTTTCAAGGGCACATTATATTGCAAAACGCCTTTTTGAGAAAGTGGCATCGTTGGAACAAGGCTGTGGAAAGCATGTTCTGTTTTTTTGTTTACACTTGCTTTGCATGAATATGTTGCAGAGTGTGTTGAACTGGCAGGTCTGATTGCTGCGCACGGAGATACCACGGCAAGCAGTATTGCAAAAGTGGTGAACCAGGCATGTGAAACCTTTGTGTTTGAAGCAATTGATATGCCGATGGATTCTTCTTTTGATGCGACGATCGAGAAAGTAAAGAGTTATCTGGAAGATATCCCGGGGGAAGAGGACTGATTCTGCTGGTAGATACAGGTTCTCTCAGCAGAATGTATACATTGATCAAAAACAGTCTGTCAGGGGATCTGATGATTATCAATAATGTTTCCACGGCAATTGCACTGATATCGGAATTAAAATGCTGGGACATAGTTCCTTTACGGAAATTACACAGAGTACAAAGAAACTCTGTAGTTTTGATGTACAGTTTTTTTGAAGGCCTTTCACAAGGAAAAAAATATTGTCATATCCTGTATGTCCGGAGTGGGAATTGCGGAGAAGATTCAGGAAATGATGAAAAGCGTGTTCGGAGACTGTGGGCTTGATTTTATTACGATGGATTATAAGGAACTGATTCGGGCTTTGGATGAAAATGATGAAAAATCCTTTGAGCAGACACTGTTGATTTTGACGACTTCTTCACTTTCAGAAGGAGTAAAACTCCATGGCTGAGTATGTATGACGTGTTGATGGAAGTGGAGAACAGGTGCTGTGGGATTCTTTAAAGACAGTGATCAATCCGAGCGGTTTGAAGTGCTCAAAAAGAGAATTTGTAAAGTTTTTCTCAATGGAAGGTATTGTAAGCCGTCTGCAGTTTTTGAAACCCTGCGGTTGTAGTTCAGGAAGTAGAATTGATTTTGATGCGGTATGAACAGTATTATACATTGGAAATGTCGGGGTATGTGAGACTAAATTTGTATATGCACATTGCATTTATGTTTGAACGTCTGATGATCGCACAGGATGATCATGAGGAAGAACAACAGGGAATTATCTGAGCAAGAGCAGGAGTTCTATCGGATTTCACGGATTGTATTTTCAGAAGCAGAAAAAATACAGAATCAGACTGGATGAATATGAATTGTCGATGCTATACGAATTGTTTAAAAGCCTGATTAAGTAAGCAAAGAGGAAATTCGATGGGACTGGAACTGAAGGTTGAGCAGAAACAAAGGGTATATCAGAAGCAGATTGAGCAGGCACGCATCCTGCAAAATGAATGCACAGGAACTCGCTGTGTGTATTCAGGAGGCAGCATTGAGAATCCGTTGATTGAACTGGAAGAAATGATGGATGTGCCGATAGAAGAACTGGTGAAGAAGGATGTGCGAGAAACTGATGAAACAGAAGCAGAGGTATCGGAGGATACCGACTGGAGATACCGGCGGGCATCAGTCGCCAGAAGACTGGTGGACTCCACAGGGGAAAATCGGAAAGTCTTGTTGATATGATACATCAACAGCTGCTGACGATGTCAATTGGGGGAAAAAGAAAAGGAAATTGTGGAAAAGTTGGCGGGAGCGTTGGACAGCAGAGGATATCTGGAGATTCCGGTGAAAAAACTGGCAGAGTACATACCATGTTCGGTGCGGGAACTTCGGAGTGCGCTGGAGATACTGAAATCATTGGAGCCGGCCGGAATCGGGGCCGCCGATTTGAAGGAATGTCTGATTCTGCAGTTGAGACGGCAGAAAGACTCCCGGCTTGCGGTTACATTGGTCAAAAATTATCTGGAAGACTTGCCGAAACATAGAATTTCAGCAATTGCAAAGGAACTGGGAGAGAACGAGGATGCGGTAAAAGATGCATTTGCCAGAATCAATTTGAACCCAAAAACCGGGAAGTATTTTCGGGGAAGGAACAACGGTGCTCTATGTAATACCAGATATTATTGTGTCAAAAGAACATGGAAAATACACAGCGGCATTGAACGAGGCTGTGTACCGGAAACTGCGGCTGAATGAATCCTATGTGAAGCTGAAGGATTCTGAGGAATCAGAGGTAAGAGAATATATTATTCAAAAAACAGGCGCAGGCAGGGTGGCTGAAAACATGTATTGAACAGAGAAGTCATACACTGCAGAGAATCGCAGATATATTGATAGATTTCCAAAGGACATTTTTAGAGACGGGAAAGGATATGAAACCGCTCAGACAGAAGGACGTTGCACAGATCATGGAAGTGCATGAATCGACGGTCGCAGGGCTGTAAAGGAAAATATCTACAGTGTGGCAGAGGTGTATACGCACTGTCGGATTTTATGCCGAAAGGAATGGAAGAAGTCAGCAGTGATTCTGTAAAGCAGATGCTGAAGAAAATCATTCAAAATGAAGATAAGAAAAACCACTGAGTGATCAGAAACTGGTAAAGAAACTGGAAGAAGAGGGTGTACAAATATCAAGAAGAACAGTGGCAAAATACAGGATGCAGATGGAAATTCCAGATTCATCCGGCAGAAAAGCAGAGTGAGCTGCGAATCAGAGCTGTTGGCTGAACTGATACCATTTTTTAGGAGTTGTGACATTAGGTATGACTTCTTAAAAAATATTAATAGCAATTCAATGGTTAAATTGTATAGAAATAAAACAATTTTAATGTTTGTAAAAAAAAAATATTGTGAAAAATGTTAACAATAATTACGTCTGTGGATTGTTTTTATGCAAAACATAAGATTGACTGGTGTTATGCCATTAGTACTTCACGGTGGTACAGGAATCCCGGCTGACATGATCAAGAAAGCAATCGACCTTGGAGTATCTAAGATCAATGTTAACACAGAGTGCCAGCTTTCATTCGCAGATGCAACACGTAAATACATCGAGGCCGGAAAGGAATAATATTATTGTAATTTAGTATTTTTGCACATACTACTTTACAAAATATTTATACCTTGTAGTAAAATTTTATAAAACTTAACTTTTTAACATAAACGCTTGATTTTTGGTACTCAAAGGAGTATCTTAATTTCAGAAATAATGTTAAGCGAAATGAACGAGGGCGTTGGATGCTTCTTCTTTCCCGTCAGGCGGACTTCGTGCTACATTTGAGGCAAGAGGATATACAGCATGGGATTGTACATCACCGGCATTTGTAAGAAAGGATGCAGGCAGGAGCGATCCTTTGCATCCCGACAGCATTCTGCTCTTACACAGGTGAGGCACTGGATCAGAAAACACCGCTTCTTCAGTTCTATGGAAGCAATCAACAAAGAATCCATCAGACTGCTTCGTCTGTTCGGAAATACAACATCAAAGAAAGTAACACCTTCTGTAGGACCGGAGCAGGAATACTTCCTTGTTGATGCAAAGAAATTTTACAGAGAAAAGACCTTATTTACACAGGACGTACACTTTTCGGAGCAATGCCGCCGAAAGGACAGGAGCTTGACGATCATTACTTTGGAACGATCCGTCAGAGGGTTGCTTCCTATATGAAAGATGTCAACGAAGAATTATGGAAACTCGGCGTTGCAGCGAAGACCCAGCACAATGAAGTTGCGCCTGCACAGCACGAACTTGCTCCGATCTATGCAGAGGCCAATATTGCAGTGGATCAGAACCAGATCATCATGAAGACACTGAAAAGGTAGCATGCGAGCATGGACTGAAATGTCTGCTTCACGAGAAACCGTTTGCAGGAGTCAACGGATCCGGTAAACATAACAACTGGTCTATCACAACAGATGACGGAATCAATATGCTGGATCCGGGAAAAACACCGCATGAGAACGTACAGTTCCTTCTGGTACTGAGCTGTATCCTGAAAGCAGTTGATGTACATGCAGATCTGCTTCCGTGAATCGGCAGCAGAGCCGGGAAATGACCACAGACTTGGAGCAAACGAGGCACCGCCGGCAATCATCTCCATCTTCGTCGGTGAGCAGCTTGAGGACGTTGTAGAACAGCTGATCAGTACAGGTGAGGCAACACACAGCCTGAATGGTGGAAAACTGGAGACAGGTGTAAGCACACTTCCGGATCTGTTCAAAAGATGCAACAGACAGAAACAGAACATCACCGTTCGCATTTACAGGAAATAAGTTCGAGTTCCGTATGGTTGGATCAAGAGATTCTATCGCAAACCCAAATATCGTACTGAACACAATCGTTGCAGAGGCATTTGCAGATGCATGTGATATTCTTGAGAAGGCAGATGATTTTGATCTTGCAGTACATGATCTGATCAAAGAATACCTGACAGAAATCAGAGAATCATCTTCAACGGAAACGGATACTCTGACGAGTGGGTTGCAGAGGCTGAGAGAAGAGGACTTCCCGAACATTAAGTCCATGGTTGAAGCAATTCCGGCAATCACAACAGACAAGGCTGTAGAATTGTTTGAGAAATTCAGCGTATTTACAAAAGCAGAGCTTGAATCTCGTGCAGAGATCAAGTATGAGGCATATGCAAAAGGCAATCAATATTGAAGCCCGTACTATGATCGATATGGCAAGCAAAACAGTTCATTCCGGCATTTATCAAATATACAAAGACACTTGCAGATACAGTAAATGCTGTAAAGGCAGCTGGTGTTGACGCATCTGTTCAGACAGAACTCTGAAAGAAGTAAGGCTCTGATGGCTGAGACAAAGGCAGCACTTGATAACCTTGTAAAAACAACAGCAGATGCAGCAGCAAAAGAAGAAGGCGAAGTACAGGCTACATACTATCATACAGAGGTTGTTCCGGCTATGGATGCACTCCGTGCCCCGGTTGACAAACTTGAGATGATCGTGGATAAAGAAGCTTGGCCAATGCCATCTTACGGAGACCTGATCTTCGAGGTATAAAATTGCATTACAGAAAAGTAATTTGAAGTAAATGATTGGAAGTCATTATTCGGATAAAGAGTTGGATAATGGCTTCTTTTTGCTCTGAAAATCGGGAAAGCTGCATGACTATTTCATGGAAGAAAGCAAAAAATTATTGTATAATCGAGAAGTGGTTCGTGCAGTTTGAGCGTATTCTGCACGAATGAGAAAAAGAAAGAGTGGAATAAAATGCAGTCAGAAGCAGAACTTAGAAGTTTATTATCAAGAATAGATCACCGGGGATATCCGGCTTATAAAGATACAAAAGGACAGTACCGATTTCCGGGATATGTTTTATCGATCGATCACGTACAGGGAGATCCGTTTGCGTCACCAAGTCAAAGGTAAGTGTACTGGTGGGAGTGGGAAGACAGCAGGATTCCCACAGGAATTATATTGTGGAAAATGTCAGAGAATTGCACTTCAGGACGAATTGCTGCGCCAGTTTGGAAGAAGGGCAGAACGGTTTGCATTCAAGGCAAAAGGTTCAGGTAAGAGTGGTCTGATCTCTGTCAGCAGATGCAGACAGGAAGTTCTGAGAGAACAGCGTGTCAGATTCATGGCCGGAGAACGGAAATATCCTTCTTAGAATGGAAATCGGATTTCCGGCAAATGGACGAACAATCAATGCAGAGAGTTAGAGAAGATTTTATTTGATTTTGTTCGGAGTGTGTAAAGGCATCCCTGTTTTACAAGAATCTGGATGCAAAGAGATTGAGAAGAATCGTAGATCTGGCAGAAGACCAGGAGTATATCCGTAAAGAACTTCCGAAACTTGGTCTTTGTGCCTTCGTGGCAAACGGAAGATGTACTGCCAAAGGGAATCCGGAATCTCATCCCGGCCGATGCGTGACGGAATCGCTTCCAGTCTCCAAAGGAACAGGAAGTGACACTGGAACTTCCACATAAAGGAAAGATTACCGGTATGGGAATCCGTAAGGGGATTACTTTGATCGTCGGTGGAGGTTATCACGGAAAATCAACACTTTTAGAAAGCATTGGAACTTGGAGTGTACAATCACATCGCAGGGGGATGGAAGAGAGTATGTGATCACAGATGCGACAGCAGTGAAGTTACGTGCGGAGGATGGAAGAAGTATCCAGAAGACAGACATTTCCATGTTCATCAACGATCTTCCGAACGGAAAAGATACAACGTCATTCTGTACAGAAGATGCAAGTGGAAGTACTTCACAGGCAGCAAATGTGATTGAAGGAATTGAGGCCGGAACATCCCTGTTCCTGATTGATGAGGATACGAGTGCAACCAATTTTATGATCCGCGACGAGCTGATGCAGCGCGTGATCCACAGAGAGATGGAGCCGATCACGCCATTTATTGAAAGAATCAGAGAATTGTATGAAAATTATGGAATTTCGACAGTGATCGTTGCAGGAAGTTCGGGAGCTTATTTCCATATCGCAGACAGCATTATCCAAATGGATCGTTATGTTCCGAAAGACATTACAGTACTGGCGAAAAGGAAGCAGAGAACTTTCCACAGATCAGTGTGCCGGAGCAGTCGGCAAAAAACCGGCTTATGACAGAGTGCCGCGACCGGATAAAGCATTTCGCGGAAATGACAGGATCAAGATGAAGACGATGGGAAAAGAATCTGTGATGATCAACAGGGATGCGATCGATCTGAGATACTTAGAGCAGATTGCAGATAGTGAGCAAGTGACAGCACTGGGATATTGTGTACGATATGCACAGAAGCATTTGATTGACGGAAAGAAGAATCTGATCCAGATTGTAGATGAGCTGGAAGAAGTGATGCAGAATAAATCGCTGGCGGCATTATGCGAGAGTACATCAAGTGTATCTTGTATGGCAGTGCCGAGAAGACAGGAAATATTTGCATGTTTTGATAGATATAGAGCACTTAGGTTAGTATGATATAGGAGTGGCGGACATGAAATTAGAGAATGGAAGACCAGAAAACACAGAAGGAAGATTACAGAAGGAAATCAGGGTATATGATTTCCTCGACAAGCTTGGTGTGGAATACCAGAGAGTAGACCATGAGGCGGCAATGACAATGGAAGCCTGTGAAGAAATCGATAGAACACTTGGAGATGGAACCGCAATCTGCAAGAATCTGTTCCTTTGCAATCGACAGGAAACAGAGTTTTATCTGCTTCTGATGCCGGGAGACAAGCCATTTAAGACGAAAAATTTGTCGGCACAGATAGGCTCTGCCAGACTTTCTTTGCAAAACCGGAGTATATGGAGAAGTATCTGGACATTACACCGGGATCCGTCAGCGTTATGGGACTTATGAATGATACAGAGGGGAAAGTACAGCTTCTGATCGATGAGGATGTAATGAAAGATCCGTATTTTGGTTGTCATCCGTGCATCAACACATCCAGTTTGAAGATTCGCACATCTGATTTGATCGCAAAGATCATTCCGGCGCTGAAGCATGCACCGAAGATGGTGAAACTTCCGGGAGCGGAGGAGCAACAGTAGTAATGAAAATGTGATTAATCGACACCAGGTCCATTTCCTGTTGGTTGTATATTTTTCGTGCATTTGCTATAATTTATATGTTGATATGCGAATAGCAGGTATCATTTTCAGGATTGATGCAGAGAAGATAAAAAGGAGGACTAGCGTGTCTGAGGAAAATAAAGTGATAGATGAAGTGAATACATCAGGAGTAGTCGAGCAGCCGGTGGATGCGGAGGAGATTCCGCCAGTGAAGACAGAGGCGATACCACCGGTGAATACGGAACCAACACATCCTGTACAGCCACCGGTAGAACCGGCGCAGAAACTGGAAGATTATTACAAAGAGACGGCGGAGGATCGTGTAGCCGAGGAAGAGTATGAGCAGGCGGTTAAAGATCCGCAGAACCGGAAGGAAAAGATCGATCAGATCAAGAGTATTTTCCACCGCAGTGGGGGAGAAGAAGTTTTCCAGAGAAGAAGTGATTCTTTCTAAGATCCGGCCGGAAGATATGCTGGAATATCTGACGTTGGAACAGCGCAGACTGGAATGCTTACAGAAAGCAAGACAGAGCCGGAATGAGAAGCTTTCTCAAGGTGCTTCAGCTTGCGGCGATACTTGCAGCAATTGTAGCAGTTGTCGCTTTACTGAAGGATAATCCGGTCGTTCTTGTGAACATTCTGTATATGCTTGGTATTGTAGCAGCAATCTGGATCTGGAAGAATCCGGGAAAGAAGTAAATTTACTGTAATGAGGTGACGATATGAAATTTTTTTTCATTTATCAGACCTGCATATAGGAAAGCAATTACATCACTATAACCTCCGGGAGGATCAGGAACATATCCTTGCGGAGGTTCTTTCATATGCAGAGTCTATACATCCGGATGCAATTGTTATCGCTGGAGATATCTATGATAAATCCGTGCCATCAGCAGAAGCCGTCAGCTTGTTTGATGAATTTCTGACAGCTTTGGCTAAGATTGAACCGGTGATTCCGGTGCTTATTATATCGGGAAATCATGATTCGGCACAGCGGCTTGATTATGCCAGCCGTTTGCTTGGAAGTCATCAGATTTATATTGCGGGGCAGGCACCGGAGGAAGAAGCAGATCGTCTGAAAAAGATTACTTTGACGGATGAGTTTGGTGAAGTGGATTTTGGCTGCTTCCGTTTTTGAAGCCGGGATATGTGCGTAAAATCTTTGGCGGAGATGTGCCGGAGAGTTATACGGCAGCTGTACAAGGACTTCTGGAGAGGGAGAAGATTGATTTCTCCAGAAGAAAATGTACTGGTTTCCCATCGTTTTATACAGGAAAAGGAGAGACTCCGGTAACTTGTGATTCAGAAGTATTATCTGTCGGAGGCATTGATAATGTAGATATTTCCGTAGTACAGAGTTTGACTATGTGGCTCTTGGACATTTACATGGAGCACAGAGAGTCGAACAGGAGAAGATCCGTTACTGCGGAACATTGTTGAAATATTCAGTCAGTGAAGCAAATCAGAAGAAGACACTTCATGTAGTCGAATTGAAAGAAAAGGGAGCGAGCCGGAGATTCAGAAGCTGCCGTTACATCCGCTTCGTGATGTACGGAAACTGCGTGGAACTCTGGAAGAGATCCTTGAAGCGGAGGACGGAACCGGGAGTGAAGATTATGTCAGTGACGCTGACAGATGAGGTTGATCCGTACAAACCAAAGGAACAGCTGGAAAGAAAATTCCATCATATTCTAGAAGTGCGGATGGATAATGAGAGAACAAGACAGAAGCTGGAATTTTCTGAAGAACAGATACGGATCGGTACTCCGTTTGAAACATTTTGTGATTTCTACAAAGAGATGCAGGGGGCAGGAAATGTCTGAGCAGGAACAAAAGATCTTAAGAGAGATTCTAAGTGAAATGAAAGGGGAAGACGTATGAGACCGGTGAGATTGACGATGTCCGCGTTCGGATCTTTATGCGGGCGTCCAGGAGATAGATTTACAAAGATTCACAGCGGATTATTTCTGATCACCGGAGATACGGGTGCAGGAAAAACGACCATCTTTGATGCAATCATGTATGCGCTGTATGACCGGACGAGTGGCGGACGCAGAGATGGAAATATGATGCGCAGCCAGTATGCATCAGAAGACACAGACACTTATGTTGAATATGTGTTTTTCTTATCGGGGACAGGAATATACCGTGCGCCGTAATCCGAATATCTCCGGGTAGGGAAGAGAAGAAAAGCAGATGGAAGCCTCCGGTATGTGAAAGAGACAGCGAAGGTGAGTCTCCCTTCTTCGGACGGAAGGGAATATCAGGGAAGAAGCGAGACAGACAGACCAGAAGATTCAGGAAATCATTGGTCTTGATGCGGGACAGTTTACACAGATTGCCATGATTGCGCAGGGAGATTTCTTAAAGCTTCTTCATGCAGAATCGAAAGAACGTAAAAGATCTTCTCACAGATTTTCCAGACACAGATCTACTGGCGAATCCAGGAAGCACTGAAAGAAAAGGAAGAGGTCTGTATATTGCGCTGAAGGAAAGTGAATCAGACATTCGGCGTGAGATGGAGCATGTGGAACAGGAGAACACGGAGCAGCAGGATCTGGCAGACCAGTGGAAAGAACTCTGTGAGTTATCCATGCCGGAAGGGGAAAAGGTTCTGGAGGCTGTGAAAAACTTTCTTGAATACGAAGAAAGTTGTGGAAAAGTCTTAAAGAAAGAAGCAGAGGAACTTAAGAAACAGTCAGAAACACTTCGAATGCTGATTCAGAAGAAAGAAGAGAAGAATAAGATATTTGATCGTTTGGAAATGGAAGAAAAGCAGCTGAGTATTCTGAATGCAAAAAGGAAGAGATGGAAACCTGTCGGGTTCAGGCAGGGCTTGGACACCGGGCAGAGCAGGCGAGACATCTGGAAGTGCAGGCTCTTCGAACAGCGAAATCCGTGCGGCAGATACAGGGCGAGATCGAGCAGATTACTGTATGGCAGAAGGAACAGGAAAAGGAACTTTCTGAGGTTAAAGAAAAAGCGGAAGAATTGGAAGAAGTTTTTGCAAAGGAAGAACCGGAAATGCTGAAAAAAATTTCACAGTTATCGGATCTCCTTCCACATTACGCAAATGTGCGTAAGTATTCGAAAGAATATGAAAATCAGACAGGGGCAATGCAGCGATGTATACAGAATTGTCAGGAAGCATCAGCTCAGTATGAGGAAGCATATGCGAAATTCTTTCAGGAGCAGGCGGGGAATCCTGGCAAAGGAATTACAGGAAGGCACGCCGTGTCCGGTCTGCGGATCAGTAGAACATCCGCATCCGGCAAAGATTTCCGGAGAAGCACCGGATAAAGAGACGGTAGAGAAACTGAAGTAAAGACGTGATCTGCTGGAACAAAAAAGAATACAGCAGCAGGAAAAGTTTCAGATATGTAAAGCACAGCTTGAATCAGAACAACGTATTCTCGGAGATAATCCTGTGAAAGAAGAGCAGGTGAAAGAAGAGCTTCAGAAGATGCAGGTTGAACTGGATCGGAAGAAGAATGAAACAAAGCAGGCACAGGAACAGTGCCGTAAGATGACGGAGGAAAGCAGACGTCAGGCAGGAAAACTGGAGGGACTTCGAGGCCAGAAGGCAGAACTTGAGAAGCGTTTTGTAAAGAGCAGGAAGAGTTCCGAGAGGAGATCAGCCGACAGGAATTTACTTCACAGGAAGAATTTCGTGAGGCGAAACAGTGGATCGAAGGGTGGCGGGAGAAAGACAAAGAAGTGAAAGAATATGACCGCCAGCTGTTAGAGAAAAGGCAAAGATCGAGACGCTGAAGGAACAGACTGCAAGAGAAAAGCGGGGAAGATCCGCAGCAGGAGATAGAAAAGCGAAAGGAAGTAGAACATCTGTTGAAAGAAAAACAGGATCATCAGATGCAGCTTCACAGCAGATGGACAGGTAACCAGAATGCGTACAAGAATCTGAAACAATATTTTTCTTCGCAGGAAGCTCTGCGAAAAGAATATGAGGTACTTTCCAACCTGAGCAAGACTGCAAATGGCAATTTGAGCGGCAGTGTGAAACTTGATTTTGAAACGTATGTACAGCGGACTTATTTCAGGCAGATCATTCAGGCGGCAAACCGCAGGCTGGCGCGGATGACATCAAATGAATTTATTTTACAGTGCAGGGAGATTCAGGATCTGAGCAGTCAGGGACAGGCCGGCCTTGATCTGGATGTCTATGATCTGGTGACAGATTCTGTCAGAGATGTGAAGTCTCTTTCAGGAGGAGAATCCTTCATGGCAGCTTTGTCGATGGCATTGGGACTTGCAGATATTATCCAGAATACAGCCGGAGCAGTGAGTCTGGAGACGATGTTTGTAGATGAAGGATTCGGATCTCTGGATGATGCATCAAGAGATCGTGCGATTCAGATTCTCAAAGAACTTGCAGGAGAGAAAGGACTGGTTGGAATCATTTCCCATGTAAATGAATTGAAAGAGCAGATTGACTGGAAATTAAATATTACAAAGACAGAGCATGGAAGTCAGGCAAAAATGGGAAATCTAAAAGCATAAGGCAATAATAGGGACAGCTACGAAGAAGGACAGAATACAGGCAGGTGCGGAAAATGAAACAAAATGGAATGAGAGAAAGAAAAAGGAAGGATTTCGAGATATGGAAGAAGGATGTTGGCAGTTCTGCTCAGCGCAGGGATGTTGCTGACAGAGACTCTTCCGGTATTCGGAACAGAAAATACGGAGGAAACGGCACGCCCACATCAGCTTTATTGCACAGTACTTGGAGACAGTATTGCGAAAGGTTACACTTGCGATAAATCCTGGATGGAGAATTATGGAAGTCTGGCAGCAAAGGAAATAGCATATAGCGAAGGGTGCAGATATATTTATCACAATTATGCAAGAACAGGTCTTGATACAGCAGGATTGAACGAAAAGTATTTGTCAAAGCAGGATGTGCAGACGAATCTTGCAAAAGCAGATGTTATTTTTTATAACAATTGGTTCGAATGACCTGCTCAACGAATGTAAGCGTGTGGTTCAGGAAATCCTGAAGACAGATACAAAATTTAAAAGTGCGGATGAGGCACTTGCATCTTTGAAAGAGTCCGTAAAGAAGAATCCGCTGCTTGTGCTGAGTGCGATCAACGCGTTGAACAACTGGGATTATAATTCCTTTGAAAAAGAATGGATCCAGATGATGAAGACAGTAAATTCATTGAAAAAGGACGATGCAAAAGTGATCGTGACTACAATTTATAATCCGGCAGGAAATATGAAGCTTCCATCTACGCTGAATAAAATTGTAGAAGACATTATTGAAAATATGAACGCGATCATTGAAAAACGAGCAGGAAAATACGATTATGAAGTTGCGGATGTGTATCAGTCATCTGTGATATCTCATCTGCAGAAAGACGGAGTACATCCGGATTCTCAGGGCAGCAGATCATTGCAGATCTGGTTTGTAAGGAATACGAAAAGTAAAAAGAAGCATTCTTTGTGTTGGTTCTTATATGGAACAATGCAGAGAATGCTTTGTTGTATATTAGGAAAGTCCTTTCCTAATATATAAAAAACGCTCCGCTCAGGATGCGCACTGCGGCGTACAAGGTAGGTGTCGCAAGCGACCGCCGCAGGCGCAAGAATGTGCCAAGGCACATTCTTTGTTCTTTACAAGAAATAGAACTGTCACATTTATAACACAAAACATTCACAGAATCCTGATACTTTTGAAAGGTCAAAAATCTCGGTTTGTCTGCATAGATATAGACTGGAAGAAATATAGGGAGGTAAGACTTTGATAGAAGTCAAAAATCTTGTAAAGAAGTATGGAAATCATACAGCAGTAGATCATTTAAACTTCACAATAGAGGAAGGGCATGTCTACGGCTTTCTTGGACCGAATGGGGCGGGAAAATCAACAACGATGAATATTATGACAGGATACCTCGGTGCTACCGAAGGAGAAGTACTGATCAATGGACATGATATTCTGAAAGAACCTGAGGAGGCGAAAAGCAGATTGGTTATCTGCCGGAATTGCCACCGTTGTATATGGAGATGACAGTCCGTGAATATCTGGAATTTGTAGCGGAGTTGAAAGGAATCGCTAAGAATAAAAGAGAAGAGTCTATCAATGAAGTAGAGAAGATGGTGAAGATCTGGGAAGTGGAAAACCGTCTGATCAGAAATCTGTCGAAAGGATACCGTCAGAGAGTCGGACTGGCACAGGCAGTGCTTGGATTTCCGGAGATCATTATTCTTGATGAACCAAGTGTCGGACTTGATCCAAAACAGATCATAGAGATCCGTGAACTGATTCGTCAGCTTGCGAAGAAACATACGGTGATCCTGAGTTCTCATATTCTGGCAGAAGTCCGTGAAGTCTGCGATTATATTTTGATCATTTCAAAGGAAAACTGGTCGCAAGTGACACACCGGAGAACCTGGAACGGAATCTGGGAGATTCTGATCTGATTGAGATTGAGACGAAAGCAAGCCCGGACGAAGTTCGAAGAATTCTTGAGACAGTAGATGGAATTCGAAACATTTCTACAAAGCATCTGGAAAATGGAATCACATGGGCTCAGATTCAGGAGAAGAAAAAATACAGATATACGTGAGAAAGTATTTCAGGCATTTGCACAGAATCATCAGCCACTGCTGAAACTGAATCCGCTGCAGGTAAGTCTTGAAGATGTCTTTATGGAACTGACGCAGAGTGACAGGGCAGCAGAAGAATATGCAGAAAAAGGCGAAGAAGAAGGAAACGGAGGACATGAAAGATGCTGGCGATTTATAAAAAGAGAAGTACGCTCCTATTTTCAGTCTATGGTGGGATGCGTGTTTGTTGCATTTCTTATTGCATTTACAGGAATCTACTTTATGGCATATAACCTGACAGCCGGATATCCATACTTTTCCTATACGCTTTCAGGTACACTGATCGTATTTATAGTAGGGATTCCGCTGATCACGATGCGCAGTTTTTCAGAAGAGCGTAAAAATAAGACAGATCAGCTGCTTCTGACAGCTCCGGTCAGTCTGTGGAAGGTTGTGCTTGGAAAATATCTTGCAATGGTAACGGTAATTGGAATCCCGAATGTGATCTTCTGTGCGTTCCCATTAATCATTAAGGCACAGGAACTGCATATCTGAAAGTAGATTACATATCTATCGGGGGTATTCTTCCTGTTGGGCTGTGTATATGCGGCAATCGGCATGTTCCTGTCTGCTCTGACGGAAAGTCAGATGATCGCATTTATCAGTACATTTGGTATTCTGCTTATCTTGTATCTTTGGAATGGAATTCTTTCCATGCTTCCAAGCAGTGCAGTCAGCGGATTGGTCGGTGTGCTTATCATTCTGACTCTGCTTGTTGTTTATATTTATCAGATGACAGGAAATATAGTGATTGCCGGTGTGATCGAAGCAGTTGGTGTGATCGCCGGTGTGGTCGTGTACTTTGTGAAATCAAGCCTTTATGAAAACCTGCTGACAAAGATGCTTGGAAGACTGGCACTTGCAGATGTATTTACGGATATCACTTCGAACAGTATTGTAGATATAACAGGAATCGCGCTGTATCTTTCACTGATCGTAGTCTTTGTGTTCCTGACAGTACAGGCAATCCAGAAGAGACGTTGGAATTAGGAGGGCATGAAAGTGGATAGAAGAAAGAAAACAACAGGAAAGATCAAAGGGATGTTCCACACCTCCGGTACAAAGCACGGATCTTACAGTGTGGGGCTGACAGTACTTGTAATCGCGATTGTTATTGTGTTCAATCTGGTAATCGGACAGATCCCGGAAGCTTATCGCAATCTGGATATGAGCAGTACAAAGATTTATGAAATTTCAGATACAACAAAGGATCTGCTGAGCGGATTGAATGATAAAGTCGATATGAAAGTTCTTGCGGTAAAGAAAGACACGGATGACAGGATTAAGACATTTATCAGTAAATATGCAGCACTTTCAGATAAGATCAATGTTGAGTGGATCGATCCGGTTCTGCATCCGTCAGCATTGACAGAGTATAATGCATCCGAAAATACAATCGTTGTATCTTGTGAAGCAACAGGAAAGACAACAACTATTTCTTTTGACAAGATTCTTGTTATGGATATGTCTTCCTATTATTCGGGAAATGCATCTTATTCAGAATTTGACGGAGATGGCCAGTTGACAAGTGCGGTGAATTATGTGACAAGTGATGTGCAGAAGACGATCTATAAAGTAAGGGCATGGAGAGGCGGAACTGTCATCTACAGTTACAGATTTGATGAGTAAAAATAATTACACGCTGACAGAACTGAACCTTCTGATGGCAGATTCCATTCCGGATGATTGTGATCTTCTGCTTATGAATGCACCGACGAATGACCTTTCAGAAAATGAAGTGTCACTTCTGACAAATTATCTGGCAGCAGGCCGAAAAGTGATGTGTCTGCTTGGGGATACCTCTCTGACGAATTTCCCAAATCTGGCAAGTGTGCTGAAGGTGTATGGAATTGAAGGTGCAGATGGTTATATTGCGGATCCGACAAGATGTTATCAGAACCAGCCATATTATATCTTCCCACAGTTGAATGTATCCGGTGATCTTGCGAACGGAATCAGTTCTCAGATGGTGCTTTTGACGAATGCACATGGAATGACATTGACAGATCCGGCACGAGATACGATAACAACAAGTGCATTTATGGAGACATCGGAAAATGGATACGCAGTAACAGAGTCCGAACAGAAACAGGGAACGTATGAACTTGGAGTTGTCGCAACAGAGAAAATTTCTTCGGGAGATGCTTCTTCTTCGGATAGTTCAGATGCCGAGGCAACAGATACAACAGCTGATGATAGTGAAAGTACGGAAGATTCTGAGGAAAGCAGTACAACAGAAGCCCGTCTGACGGTGATCTCCGCAGGAAGTCTGATCGATCAGAATATTACAGATGCATTTTCACAGCTTGAGAATACACAGATCTTTATGAATGCAGTAAGTGCAAACTTTGACGGAGTACAGAATCTGTCCATTGAGGCAAAGCGTCTTGGAACAGAGTATAATACGATACAGCATGCCGGTCTGTTCAGCCTTCTTGTAATCTTTGGAATCCGGCAGTGATTCTGATCGCCGGATTCAGCGTATGGTTCAGAAGAAGAAAAGCTTAAGGAGGAAGAAAATTAGAATGAAGAAAAGAAAGGCCATTGATTCTGATCGGTGTTCTGGTGTTGCTCCTTATCCTCTATTTTGCCTTAAGCACATGGAATAAGAAGCAGGATTCCAAGGAAAAGAAACGGTGAAAGTGACAGACCTGAAGACCTCAGAGATTACCGGGGGTGAAATATGATCTTGGTACGGGTGAAATGAATTTTGAGAAAGACGGAGATACCTGGTACTATACCCAGATAAAGATTTTCCATTGCGTCAGAGTTATCCGAAGACAGTGGCTGATGCTATGGGACAGTTGAGTGCGGATCGAGAACTTGAGGATGCGGATGCGCTGGAAGAATATGGATTAGATCATCCGACTTATACAGTTACACTGACAGATGAAGATGGAACTGTGACAACAATCAAGGTTGGGAATGCGACCGGAAATGATTACTATGCGACAGTGGACGATACGGAAAAGGTTTATACAATTTCGGCGACTTCATTGGATGATATCCAGACAGAACTGGATCAGATTGCTCAGCTGGATACTTATCCAAGTATCGGAGGTGGAAATCTGAAAAAAAAGTGATCACACAGAACGGTGAGACAACAACCTATGATTCGAAAATGAGGATCAGGCAGAAGATGTTGCGGCAGCCGGAGAGGACTTGGTGCTGTGAAGCTGTCAGAGGCGGCGGACTATTCTGTAGATGATGCGGATCTTGCAGGGTATGGTCTGGATGATACTTCCAGAATCACAGTAGAAGTTACTTATACAAGCGATGATGAAGATCAGACAATGACGCTTTACATCGGAGGGAAAATGGAAGTGGAGACAGATATGTCATGATGAATGATTCCAGGATCGTGTACCTGATCTCGGATGAAATCTGTAATAATATATTGAATCAATAAAGACTGGTAACTGTTCGGAGAAAACGAAGAAAATTCGGTGCGTTTCCTTTTGGACAGTTACCACATTTCTATTTATTTAATTGACTTTTGAGGTGAAAACGAAGCGCAGAATATAGCACATATTATTTTTGTGAAAAACTTAACTCAAAGAAATGCATGACAAGATACTGTTACTGTAAAGTGATGGAGATTGCAGGTGGATTA
>VOFH01001184.1_pt1 | contig 42279 bp, 67 predicted proteins | sample 5384091 | NCBI WGS metagenome assembly VOFH01 (sample SAMN12384727, study PRJNA508395) | human gut metagenome | isolation source: healthy gut G | host: Homo sapiens
GGGATGGCGATGTTGGTGCCGGCTCCGGCGATACAGCCACCGGGGCAGGCCATACCCTCGATCAGGCAGCCGTTCATCTTACCTGCTTTGGCAAGGAGCAGGGCCTTTCTTACATTCCGCCAGACTCTCCGCATGTTGGATATTCACAGGTGTACCGGGATAATATTTCTCGATGCAGTCCTTGATAGCATTGGCAACACCGCCTGCCACACCATAACCTCTTCCGGCAGAGGTGGCATCCTTCATCTCGTCCATAGCTTTAATCTCATCCAACAGAATTCCCTTGGCTTCGAACATACCGGTCAGTTCCTCAAAAGTGATAACAAAGTCTACATCGGAACGAACGGTACGTCTGCTGGCTTCCAGCTTCTTGGAAGCGCAGGGGCCAATGAATACTACGGACGCATCCGGATGTTCCTGTTTGATCAGACGGGCTGTTGCAACCATAGGTGTCAATTCATTACTTATCTTATCAATGGTCTCAGGAAACAGATTCTTCGCCATCACAGACCAGGAAGGACAACAGGATGTCAGGGCAAACTGCTGCTTACCGGTAGCAACCTCCTTCACGTAGTGTTCCGCTTCCGCCATACATCCCATGTCAGCGCCCAACGCTGTCTCATAGACATCCGCAAACCCCAATTCCTTCAACGCTGTCTTGAACATCTCAGGTGTCACCTTCGGGACCGAACTGTCCGGCAAATGCAGGTGCTACCTGGGCTATGATCTTCCGTCCGGACTGCATGGCACGGATCAACTGGAAGATCTGAGACTTGTCAGCAATCGCTCCAAAGGGACAGCTTACCATACACTGACCGCAGGATACACATTTCTCATTGTCGATCACGGCTCTTCCCACATGGTCAGATGTAATAGCTCCAATACCGCAGGCAGCCTTACAGGGACGCTCTTTGTGACAAATCGCATCATAAGGGCAGATTTCACGACATTTTCCGCACTTGATGCATTTTTCCTGATCAATAACAGACTGTCCATCTCATCGATCTGCTCTAGAGGGCAGGAAGGTCAGCATTCGCAGGCACTTCAGAACATCGGCATCTGCTACGTTTCTCCAGTACTGGTAGAACTCGAAAGGGAGTGGTCTTGTTGGGATCCAGCCATACGGCACCCTTCTGGGTCTTACCCATCTTCTTACCCTCGGAATTTAACAGCAGGGTGATGGTCATGGCATAAGCATCCTTACCCAGCTTTCTGCGGATCAGCTCGGTGCCTCCTAACATGTTGCTCCACTGATCATCACCACCGAACTGCATGTTGCAGCCGTATTTCTGGTATAAGGTCAGGAAGTCAAAGCTCTGCATGATCATGTAGTTGAACTCAAAAAGCTTAAGCCCTTCTCCATTCTCTGCTTGTAGCACTCTGCGGTCAGCATACGGTTGACACTGAAATGTGCTCCCACGTCTCTCAACAGTTCCACATAGTTCAGATTCAGCAGCCAGTCCGCATTATTGACCATCAGTGCCTTACCGTCGCCAAAATCAATAAAACGGCTCATCTGCTTCTTGAAGCAGTCTACGTTATGCTGGATCGTCTCCTTTGGTCATCATGGTACGCATGTCAGTTCTGCCGGAAGGATCACCGATCATTGCAGTACCGCCGCCGATCAGAGCGATCGGCTTGTTACCTGCCATCTGCATTCTTTTCATCAGGCACAGTGCCATGAAATGTCCCACGTGAAGACTGTCTGCGGTAGGATCAAAACCGATGTAGAAGGTAGCCTTTCCGTTATTGATCAGTTCCTTGATCTCCTCTTCATCTGTCAGCTGTGCCAATAGTCCTCTTGCTTTTAATTCATCAAATACTGTCATTTTTCTCTTCTCCTTTTTTGTGCTCTTTTTACCCTGTATACCTTTTTTACATTTTGGGGGATTCGGCTCCAAAGGCACAAAAAAGCCCGCCCCTTTTTCAAAAGGACGAGCTTGATCACTCGTGTTACCACCTAATGTTCCCGCCAGACTCACATCTGACAGCTCAGTAAGTATCTATCAATACTTTCGGCCGATATCGGTGCCTGCCGTCCTGATCTACTCGTTCGGGATCCTCTTATAAAATCTTCTGATCCTTCACTTTCCACCGGCTGCTCCGGGATGTATTCCTGCTCTGCTTCTGTGCGCCTCTCACCGACCGGCTGCTCTCTGTCAGAAGTGGAGGAACAGTACTTCTTCCCTTCATCGCATTCTTCTTATCCTATGTTTGCGCTAAACATGACCTTATTATAGCCAGTCTGCGTTTTTCTGTCAACACTTAAAATTATGCTGCTGGCAGGAGCCGCCTACGGGTCTATTCTTCCGGCCAGGGCAGGTGGGATACTTCCAGCTTCTTGTCACGAAGCATCAATTCTTTTACCGCCTGATCCGCGGGCTTACCATCAAAGAGCACTTCATTTACCTGCTCGATAATAGGCAGCTGAACATCATATTTTTTCGACAGTTCCATGGCCGCTTTAGCGGAATACACGCCCTCTACCACCATCTGTACTTCCTTCATGGCTTCCTCGTAGGTCTTGCCCTGTCCGATGAGGATACCGGCACGACGGTTGCGGGAATGCATGCTGGCGCAGGTCACGATCAGATCTCCGATACCGGTCAGACCGCAGAAGGTCTCAAAATTACCACCCATGGCAGTACCAAGTCTTGCGATTTCGGTAATGCCTCTGGTGATCAGCGCAGCCTTCGTATTATCTCCATAGCCCAGTCCGTCTGCGATACCGGCAGCCAATGCCACTACATTTTTCAGTGCACCGCCCAGCTCAATTCCCAGTACATCGGGGCTGGTATAGACACGGAACACTTCGTTCATAAACAGATTCTGCACATATTCCGCGCAGCTTTTGCTCTTAGAACCCGCTACGATCGTTGTAGGAATCCCGCGGCTGACTTCCTCCGCGTGGGTAGGTCCGGACAGCACCGCTACCTGTGCCTGCGGAATCTCATCTTCGATGATCTGCGCCTGGGTCATCAGGGTATGCTCCTCGATTCCCTTGGAGACACTGACAATTTTCTGTCCCTGTGCCACCAGCGGGCTGATGCGGTGTGCCGTACTTCTGGTGTAAGAGCTTGCCACTGCCATAACTAACAGGTCCTTGCCCTCGATGGCCGTTTTATCATCTGTCGTAAAGATCATATCCTCCGGAAGCTTTACTCCCGGCAACATCTTTGTGCTCATGCTTCTCCTGAAGCATCTGAATCTCTGCGGGAACCGCAGACCATACCGTCACCTCATGTCCGTTCTTATGTAATACCACTGACAGGCCGATGCCCCAGCTTCCACCACCCAAGATACATACTTTTGCCATAAGCTTATTTGTCCTCCCCTGAGATTTCTGTCTGCGCTTCGGCTGATTTCTTATTCTTGAACAGATAAGTCTTCCTCTCGTTCCCGTGGATCAGACGCACAATATTCTGTCTGTGTTTCCAGTATGCCATGACTGTAAAAATGCGGTGATGGCGTACATTTCATATAGCTGTGACTGCGGCATGGTGCCGAACAGCCCCGTCTGTCCGCAGACCACCATCTGGATCATAAATCCTGCATATACCAGCAATGATCCCAGAGACACATAATGGGTGGTCAGGAAGGTTCCGAAGAACAATACCACACCCATCACGATAAAATAAGGGTGGAACGAAAGAATCAGACCTGCAGTGGCAGCGATTCCTTTTCCTCCCTTGAATCCCATGTAAAATGGGAAGTTATGTCCGATGATGGCTCCTGCACCGGTGTACAGGCACAGCAGATAAATATTCTCCGGATGTCCGGTAGTGAACAATGCCTCTGGTGATGCACACGGCAATAATACACTTTAAGCAGTCTCCCGCCAGTACGATCAGTCCTGCCTTGGTTCCCAGCACTCTCAGGGCATTGGTGGTACCGGCATTGCCGCTTCCGTACTTACGGATATCGATTCCTTTTGCCTTCCCGTAAAAGTATGCGGTCTGAAACAGGCCGAACACATAGCCGATGAATAAACAGATAACACGTTCCATTATTGATCTTTTTCCTTTCGTTCTCTGATGATAAACCGGGGAGTCCCCTTGAACCCAAAGGTCTCTCGGATCTGATTTTCAATATATCTGGTATAGGAGAAATGCATCAGCTCCTTATCATTGACAAAGATTACAAAGGTAGGGGGCTTTACCGCTACCTGAGTAATGTAGTACAGACGAAGTCTCTTACCCTTGTCGGAAGGGGCTGCTGCATGGCCACGGCCTCTGCCATGATCTCATTCAGCACACCGGTAGCCACACGCATGGCGTGATTCTCACTGACGATGTCGATCGTCTCGAACAGCTTGGGCAGTCTCTGTCCTGTCTTCGCAGAGACGAACAGAAGCTCTGCATAGGGCATGAAGGATAAGGTATTACGCACCTTTTCCGTGAATTTATAAATGGTCTTGTCATCCTTTTCGATAGCATCCCATTTGTTCACCACGATGATCGTAGCCTTTCCTCTCTCATGGGCGATTCCGGCGATCTTCGCATCCTGCTCCGTAACACCTTCCTCCGCATCGATCATCAGTACCACGACCTCCGCACGCTCCACGGCACTGACGGTACGGACGATCATGTAACGCTCCAGTTCTTCCTTGATCTTGCTTTTCCGGCGAAGTCCGGCAGTATCAATGAAGACATATTCTTTGCCGTTATAAGTGATCTCGGTATCCACCGCATCTCTGGTGGTACCCGCGATATCAGAAACGATCAGACGGTTCTCACCCAGCAGTTTGTTGATCAGGGAAGACTTGCCGACATTGGGCTTTCCGACGATGGCCACACGGGTGCGGTCATCCTCTTCTTCCTCTGCCTGTTCCTTATCAAAATATTCCGTTACGGCCTCCAGCATGTCACCGATTCCCAGACGATTCACCGCAGAGATCGGATGGGGATCGCCAATACCCAGATTGTAGAATTCGTAGACATCCGCCATATACTTCTGGAAGCTGTCCACCTTATTGACCACCAGTACCACGGGCTTGTGGGAACGGCGCAGCATATCTGCCACCTTGGAATCCGCATCCACCAGTCCCTGCTTTACATCCACCAGGAAAATGATCACGTCTGCAGTCTCCATAGCGATCTCTGCCTGTTCCCGCATCTGGGACAGGATCACGTCCTTGCTGTCCGGCTCGATACCTCCGGTGTCGATCAGGGTAAATGTCATATCCAGCCAGTGGATATCCGCATAGATACGGTCTCTGGTAATACCGGGTGTATCTTTCACAATAGATATATTTTCGCCAGCCAGTGCATTGAACAGGGTGGACTTACCGACATTCGGGCGTCCCACCACCGCAACGATGGGCTTGGTTTTCTCTTTGCCATAATTTCCTCCGTTTCTTATTTACCATCTTAAAATCTATTCAGATGCATCTTCTCCAAGCAGGGCATCCACAAGATCATATCCGCTTGATTTTACAATATTCACGGGCACTTGTAAAGCCCCCTCCACGTCTGCCAGCGTATAATCATCCAGGAACAGATCCGCTCCGCTTCTGAGTACATTCCGGGGAAGATACAATGCTTCTCCCAGATTTTTGTCCTTTAACTGCTTTACGATATCCTGTCCCGTCAGAAGTCCGGATACCGAGATCAGCTCTCCGAAAAATTCATTGATGACCTCATAGACATGTATCTGCAGGCCGGGGTATTCCGACATCATTTCTTCCGACATCTTCTTTAAATAAGGAAACGCCAGTCTTCCCGTAGCCAGAGAGATCTCTCTGGTGCCTTCCCAGGATGGCTTTTTTTCCCGCTTCCTTTTCTGCGGTACGCCTCTTCAGTCCGTCGTGGAATTCATCCAATAGCAGGCGGATCATTCCAACACCGTTCTCCAACTGCAGATATCCGTCGTAACGTTCCTCTTCCGGCACCCTCTGCCCGCCAGAATGTACCATTCATCACTGGCCTGGATAAAGTGTGTCCCCATATTTTCCATGCAGATCTTCTGGTATTTCTCGATCAGATCAATGATCTCACCGGCATCCTGCGCATTAAACGGCTCTAACGGATATAATCCCTCCCGGTACCTGGATAATCCTACCGGCACCACCGAGACACTTTCCACATTTGGCAGATATTCCATCAGCTTCCGGATGCTGTATTCCAGTTCCTTGCCATCGTTTACACCCTTGCAGAGTACGATCTGTCCGTTCATCCGGATTCCGGCTTCATTCAGGATATCCACCTTTTTCAGTGCCTCCCCGGCGAAACGGTTATTCAGCATCTTACAACGCAGATCCGGGTTCATGGTCTGGAAGGAAATATTGATGGGCGACAGATGATATCTGCAGATTCTGTCGATATCATGGTCTGACATATTTGTCAGTGTCACATAATTTCCTTGCAAAAAAAGAAAGACGGGAATCGTCATCCTTAAAATACAGGGTATCCCGCATGCCCTTCGGCATCTGATCGATAAAGCAGAAAATACATTTATTATGACAATGTCGGTATTCGTCCATCAGACCGTTTTCAAATTCAATGCCCAGATCCTCGTCGAATTCCTTGTCGATCTCTAAGAGCCACTGCTCTCCGTCCGGCTTCTCTACCAGCATCTCAATATAAGTATCCTGTGTCAGAAACTGATAATCAAAAATGTCTTCGATCTCTGTATTATCTATGGCCAGTACTTTATCTCCGGGAGCGATCTCCAGTTCCTCCGCGATGCTTCCCGGCTTTACTGTTTTTACAATATGTTCTTTTTTCTTCATTCTAATTCACCTAACCATCTTTCTCCTATCCATTGTACAAGAAATTCCTTGACGTGTCACTAGCATAATGTTATAAATTAATTGTTATATTCAGAATAGTTCCGCAAAATTAAGCATCGAAGATGCGCTTTTGCGAAGGAAGATCTGCATATTTTTACGAACAATAAAGCTCGTCCAGGAGGGACATCATGCCTAATTTACACGAACTGGAAAATGCCATGCCCGTGGCTCCTTTGAAGATCATCGCTCTGCCTTCCGCAGAAAAAATGGGACGCCGCATCAATGACTACATGGTAGAATTCCGTAAGAGTATCCATAATGACAAAGTGAAAAACGATCCTGCCTCTCACGGCTATATCGAGAGCAACTATCTCGTAGACGTGGATGTGCCCCGTTTCGGAAGCGGTGAAGCAAAGGCGCAGATCGGTGAGACTATCCGTGGCAGGGATCTGTTTATTTTAACAGATGTATGCAATCATAGTATTACTTACAACATGAACGGCTATACCAACCATATGTCTCCCGATGACCACTACCAGGATCTGAAGCGTGTCATCGCCGCCTGCAACGGCAAGGCCAGACGTATCAACGTCATCATGCCTTTCCTCTATGAAGGCAGACAGCATCGCCGCAGCGGCAGAGAATCCCTGGACTGTGCTTATGCACTGGAAGAGTTACGGGATATGGGAATTGATAACTTCATCACTTTTGATGCCCATGATCCCAGAGTACAGAACTCCACTCCGCTGAATGGATTTGATAATTTTACCACCCCTTACCAGTTCATCAAGTCCTTGTTAAATTCCGAGGACGATATGATCGTGGACAAGGATCATCTGTTAGTCATCAGCCCGGATGAAGGAGCTCTGGATCGTGCCATTTATTTTGCCAGCGTTCTGGGTGTCGATACTGGTATGTTCTACAAGCGACGTGACTATTCCACCATCGTCAACGGCAAGAACCCTATCGTTGCTCACGAATTCTTAGGTGACAATATTGAAGGTAAGGATATCATCATCATCGATGACATGATCTCCTCCGGTGGAAGTATGCTGGATACTGCAAAACAGTTAAAGGCCATGAAAGCCAGACGCGTATATATCTGCTGTACTTTCGGCTTGTTCACCGACGGACTGAAGAATTTCGACGCTGCTTACGAGCATGGTGATTTCGATAAGGTCATTACTACGAACCTTACCTATCTGCCGCCTGAGATCTACACCAGACCTTATTTCGTGGAAGCCGATATGAGCAAGTTCATTGCTTCCCTGATCGACTTTATGAACCATGACGCTTCTCTGTCCAATGTCATGGCTACCACCGAAAAGATCCACGGTATTGTAGAAGCCTACAACAATCGTACGGAAATGAGCGAATTTCATTTTTAATTTCCAACAGATCTGACAACGCATAAAAAAAACGCAGAAGCCGTTATGGTTTCTGCGTTTTTCAAGTTATATTGCTTATTTCAGTATTTCTTATTTCGCCATTTCTAAACCTCTTTCGACACGGTCTCCTTCAGCTGCTCAGTGGCGGGTTCTTCCGGCTTATGGTATTCCGGGAAATCCAATATAATCTTAAACAGATCTCCATCCAGCTGAATCTGGAATTCTCCGTGCTGTGCCTTGGTCAGATTTTTTCGCAATATACAGACCCAGACCACTTCCCTCGGTAGTACGGGAAGCATCTCCCCGGATAAATCTCTCTGACAGTTCCTCACCCTTGAGATTCATGGGCCGGTCGGAAATATTTTTCAGAGAAGCGATGACTCTTCCGTCCTTTACCTGCATCTCCAGATAGACTCTGGTTCCCTCCAGGGCATACTTGCAGATATTCTGAAACAGATTTTCAATGATTCTCCACATCCTGCGGCTGTCGGCATAGATCATGCCGGCCACATCATTTCCGTCAAAGATCACCTGCAGCTTTTTTCTCTTCCATTCTGTCGGAGAATTCCCCCACTGCCTGATTCAGCAGTTCCGTCAGGTTCAACTGTTCCAGATTCAGCACAATGTTACCGGAGGAGATTTTAGAAGCCTCCACCAGATCATCCGTCAACTGTTTCAGTCTCTGGGATTTACTGTCAAGCACCTCAATATAGCTCCTGGCCGGTTCTTCCGTGATCTTTAGGCGTTTCAGCAGATCCACATAATTGATAATGGAAGTCAGCGGTGTCTTAATATCATGGGAGACATTGGTGATCAGATCCGATTTCATCTGTTCATCCTTCATGCTGGTACTTACCGCCTTGCGGATACCTTCGCCGATGTTATTTACGGCATCCGCCATCTCGCGGTTGTCCCCGTGAAGCGACTCCACATCCAGTTTATAATCCACTTCTCCATCACGGATCCTGCGGATTCCTTCCACGATATCGATCTGCTCCGCTTTTTGCTTGAACCTTAGTACCCCCACAATGCCGTCAACACAATAGCCCCCAGTGCCGGAAGCACCCACAGAGCGCTTTTTCCCCGCAGCAGATAAGCTCCGAAAATTCCTGCCAGATTCACCAGTAGAAACAGATTATACGGGATCAGTGAGCTGATGGCGGAATTTCTGTGGGAAACCACAAAATGTACCGCCTTACCGAAGCTTGTGACGATCCAGTGCAGGAAACTGTCACTCCACATATTGTGGGATTTGATCCTGCGGATCAGGCTGTACCAGAAAACATTGATTCCCAAGCTTACGCAGAAGCCATACAGCGCAAAGACGCCGTAGGCTGTCAGCCGTGTAATCTCCCGCCCCTGGATCTCGGAATGGCTGAGATATACCTTATTGGCCACATTCATCAGATAATCGTATCCGATTCTTCCGCCATAGATAAATCCCACCAGCAAAAGCGCCATGAACTCGATCCAGACATGATCGATACCGTTCAGGTACAGAACCGGCTCATCCTCCTCATCGTAAGCCACGCCGGCCGTTACGGTAAGATAAATACCCACCAGCAGCCACAATACTGCCAGCAGGATCCCTCCGCCGATCAGATACCAGATATTCGGAACGATTCTCTGGAACACCACATTGGCATTGTAAAAGGAATCTCCCTCCACCGGATAATTGGTATCCACTGCGATCCAGATATGAGTCATATCCGGATGCACATAACCATACTCTTTCAGATACTGATAGATCTGGCCCTCAGTCATTCCTGTGTTACCGGTAAATTCCAGACTGTCCGGATAATAGATCAGATACCGTCTGTACTCCGAAAAATAATCCGTAATATCATTATCGGAACTGTTCTCAAGCTCCGATACATTCGTATAGGTTCTGCTAACTCCATCTGTTGTCATCATACGGACCACATATTTCAGATTGCCCGCATCTTCTTTATACAGATCATTACAGTTCTGATACTGCTCATAGTTGGCTGACAACGTCTGGATCGTCATCTCCAGATTGTTCTGCAGCGCAATATATTCGATCCAGTTGTCCGCACAGGCTGTCAGCTGCTTCTCTCCGTCTACGGTGGCATAACGGTTCACCAGCATCGGGAAATATACCGTCAGCGTACCATCGTCTTCTCTGGATACCCGGATATCCTGTACACTCTCTTTCACAATGTATGTGAAAGCCAGATCTTCCAGCCGTTCTGTCCGCTGGCTCTCCGGAATTGCTTCGATTGCCTGTGCGACTGCTTCCTTCTGCTCCTCCGTCTGCTCTCCGCCTGCCACGAACATCAGCTGTCCGTCCGCATCCACGCGGAAGTTCGACTCCAGGTCTATCGGTCCGAAATAATTCACGAAGTCCGACATACTCATAATACGATCTGTATATTCCGCACCGTATTTTCCCCATTTGATCAGATCTTCCAGCTCATAAACTGCTGTTACAGGGCAATCTGCACCGCCGGTTTTCCCTGAAGCAAATTCCGTGATATCAACATGCTTATGCGGATCAAAAGCTTCCATTGGTCTCCATCTGTCCTTTGATCACCATAAGCTGGATAATATCCGATACCGAGCTCTGGAACAGATCATGGAAAATCACGGAATCTTCAAATTGCGTTTCCGCATCCAGAGGGGATAATTCATATACTTTTGTGCCATCCGCTGTGTCTACCGCCAGATAGGCATTGAACAAAACCGCCGCGATTGCCACCAGCAAAAGCAAAGCCGCCGTCTGCTGCACCAGTCCCATCATCAGCCGTTTCAATGTAGGTCGTCTCATGCCTGCTCCTTGTCGATCTTATAGCCTACTCCCCATACCACCTTCAGATACCGGGGTTCCTTGGGATTGATCTCGATTTTTTCACGGATATGCCGGATGTGTACCGCCACGGTATTGTCCGCTCCGATGGCATCCTCATTCCAGATGCTTTCATAGATCTGATTGATGGAAAATACCCTGCCCTGGTTCTTCATCAAAAGTAATAAAATATTATATTCGATAGGTGTCATTTTTACCGGTTCATCGTCCACTGTCACCTGTTTGGTATCATCATTGAGGATCAGTCCGCCCACCTGGTAGATTGCTTTGTTCTCACCGGTCAGGCTCCCCAGGGAGGTATATCTGCGCAAGTTGGATTTGACTCTCGCCACTAGTTCCAGCGGATTAAAAGGCTTGCAGATATAATCATCCGCACCGATATTCAGCCCCAGGATCTTGTCCGTGTCTTCCGATTTGGCCGACAGGATAATAATGGGAATGCTGCTGTATTCCCGGATCTTCAATGTAGCCCGTATGCCATCCAGCCGGGGCATCATGATATCCATGATCAACAGATGGATATCCTCCTTGTCCAGGATCTGAATTGCCTGTTCCCCATCATACGCTTTATATATTTTATAGCCATCCTGACTCAGATAGATCTCGATGGCATCCACGATCTCTGTCATCATCACATACAAGAATATTTGCCATACTTCCCTCATTTCTCCGTTACTGCCCGGTTCCCCATCATTTTCGTTATTTCTATTTAAACATAATATTTTTAAATATTTTCGTGTTTTTTCTTAAATTTTCTTAATTCCCGTCAGGCACTCAGGAACTCAGGACTCCTTCAGCATTAAAAATGCCGCCAGATTTCCCCTCTGTCCGTGACTTGCCCGGTGGGAAAACAGATACTCCGGATTGTGGCAGGTACAGACGTTCGTTACCGCCATATGTTCCGGCTGGATCCCCGCCCTTAACAGAATGCTCTGATTGGCTTTCCACAGGTCAAGCTGATATTTACCCGGTGCTTTGCCCGGCTGCAACACATCCTCCGGAAAGCCTTCCCGGAACTGTTCCGCCACTTCTTCACTCACTTCATAACAATCCACACAGATGGACGGTCCGATGGCCGCCACCAGCTCCTCCGGGCGGCTGTTAAAATGTTCCTGCATATATCGTACCATACAAGCTCCCATTCCCGCTACCGTTCCTCTCCAGCCGGAATGCGCCAGTCCGATGGCCCTGTGTACCGGATCAACGAAATACAGAGGAACACAGTCTGCATAAAAAGTCACCAGTGCGATTCCGGGGATATCCGTAGCCAGACCGTCTATATCATCATAAACCGATGGTCTGGTGATCCCATTTCCGGCATCTGCTTTCGTCACCAGATGAATATTCGTGGTATGGGTCTGTTTCGATGCCACCATATGTTCCGGGTCTGTTCCCAGTACTTCACCAATCCGTCTGTAATTCTCTCTGACACATTCCAGGTCATCTCCTCTGGAAAAACTCAGGTTCATAGTGGAATAGATTCCGTTGCTGACACCACCGGTCCTTGTGGTAAACAGATGTTCCACCACACCGGTCTCTTCCAGCTTCCGGGGGAATACCAGATACTCCAGTTCCCCTTTTTGTCTCTGCTGTATACTGTCTGTGTCTCTGCAGTCTGTTCTGATCAATGGATACATTATTCTATCTCCTTGCACTATAATGGTGTGGAAAAGCATTTGGAATCCAGTGAAGTGCCTCCCCTGGATTGCCACCACATCATAGCGCACCCAGGTATCCTCCCCATAATGATGCAGATAACGGTAATAGTCCGCCACTCTGCAGATGGTTCTCTGTTTCGCCGTTGTCACGGCCTCCGCCGCATTTCCTTTTCATCACCGGAACGGTATTTCACTTCCACAAACACAAGATATTTTCCGTCTCTGCCGATAATGTCGATCTCACCGTTCCTGCCTCTGCGGAAATTCCGTTCCAGGATACGCATTCCCTGTTTCTCCAGATAGTCCGCAGCCATCTGCTCATATACATTCCCCGTCTGTCTGGTATTCAACCCTTATGTTTTCCCCGTTTGCCACACTTTCCTTTACCATGCGGTGATCCACAGCATCCACAAATACCAGAATCTCCGCCACCACTTCATACAACTCCGGCGGGATCATCTCGCCGATGTCCAGCCGGGACAGTGTATCCGCCAGCTTGTCATCCCGATGGATCGGCACACTGCTCTCCTGGGCCTTCTCTATGATCTTCTCCGCCAGAATTCCCTTGCCGCTGGCTATGACTCTGGGTGCCTCATCCGAGGATCGTATTCCAGTGCTACGGCCTGTTTTTTTCTTTTCTCGTCATTCTTTCTTTTCTCGTCATTCATTCTGTTGTCCTCGAAATATAACAATCATTCGTATTCGGACTTCTAACATATACGTTTTGCTTCCTGCTAGCAGTCACGTCTGTTCTTCATTGATACGTTTTCTCCGTGCTCACAATCGTAACAAACATTCGTATTCCGGACTATCGTCCTGCATACTCATGTTTGTCCGCTCCTCTCATAGGAAACATCCGCTGCCTGCTCAGTCAGGACCTTACAAAAACATCCGCTGCCTGCTAGCAGTCACGTCTGTTTCCTATGGATGAGTCACGTCTATTTCTCACATCAAAGGCATATTGTGCTACCGGAACACTTCCTTCTGTCTTAAGAAGCGGTGCCATGGCCTGCGCCGTCTGCTGTAATTCGGTACGCAGTGTTGTCTCACATTTACAATCATAGCCTCTTTTTTTGCAGCCGCTCTGTCAGCACATCCATATTAGCCTCCAGGTAATCCAGGATTGCATCATTCTGTACATAAAATTTGGTGCTGACTTTGGTATCTTTCAGAGTCACATACACATCAAGCGGTCCCAGATGTTCCATATCCAGATGCAGCAGTGCGCTGACCTGTCCGTCTTTTCTGGCAAGATTTTTCTTGTTGGTATATACAAACAGTTCCCCCGTCTTATGCTCTCCCTGCCGTAGATGCAGCGGCAGCTGGATATAGGCATAGGTCTGGTGATCTGTTGCAGGAAATCCACGTTCTGACTTAAATTCGTCACGTTCTGATAAGCACTTGAACCACGCTGTCCGTTTTCTTCCAAAAGATTACTCAACCCCTTCAACTGTTTTCCCAGCTTCTGGTAAAGTTCCTCCACCTTCTCCGGAGATTCCACATCCTCTGGTTTTATGCTCCACCGATCCGCCAGAAGTTTTGCCGGAAGCTCTGCCACTTTGGAATTATGGAGAATACTGCGCAGCAAGGGAATATCTTTCGTCTCCAGCCCCTGCTTTAACAGTTTCTGCAGATTCTGCAGCTGTGGTGCCTCCTGTGTTTTTTCTGCACCGGGATTTTCTTTTATCGTCTGACCGTTGTCCGGTGCCGTCTCCGTCGGTTCCTCTATGATGGTCTTCTGCCCCGGCACAGCTTCCGGTGCTGTTGCCGAAGGCTTTACTGGCATCTGTTCTGCCTCTTCCGGAGTCACTGTCACATCCACGCCAGGCTCCGGCAGGGGTCCCTCGGTCTGTTGTTGTCCTGTTACCGTCTCTCCGGCCGCATCTTCGAAAGCCATCAGTTCCAGAACCTCACTGTAGATTGTGGCGGCCTGCTCTATGTCTCCGCTCTCTACCAGCCCCTGCAGCATATTTGTCAGACTTTCTCCGGTCTCTGCGATTCCTGCTGTCAGCTGATGTGTCAGATTGCGATAGGATGCCATCTGTGTGATATTTTCCTCCGTCACCAGAAGTTCCACTTTGTGAAGATTCACGAGATCCAGAATCTCCGCATCCGGGAACGCATTACTTTCATGCCAGATCTGCTGCAACGTATTCTTATCAATAGGAAACCCCGCATCCATCAGTTGTTTTGTCATGGCTACCGTATTCTCGTTCACCGGCAGCGATGCCATATCCAACGCTTTCAGTACGGTTCCTTCTGTTGCCATATTGGTAAAAAGAGGACTCAGATTCAGTGTCTGCCCGCTATTTTTTACCTGAAAGGTACTGTTCTGCCCCAGTTCCAGACGGATATCCGCATCCACTTTTGCATCCACCAGGACATCCTGCAGAAGACGGATCTGCGCATTATTGCCCTCCCTGGAGACCACCTCTCCTCTGAGGGTCTGCCCGGGAACCAGTGCACGGATCTGCCGGTTTACCTGTTCGGTATTCGCATTATTTGGAGTCTGTACTCTGCTGTTATCCGCTATTTTATCCTGTGAGAACCATCCTGTCAGCTTCATATTTTCTCTCCCGGCACGCTAAAATGCCTTAAAATCCGAAATTTTTGATAAAGCTGTGTCTGTGGATCGGAGTCGGTCCATACTCCTTCAGTGCCGCAATATGTGCCGCACTGCCGTACCCTTTGTTGGATGCAAAATCATACTCCGGAAACACATCGGCATACTGCTCCATCAGACGGTCCCTGGTCACCTTGGCCACAATACTGGCCGCACCGATAGAAATACTCTTGGCATCGCCCTTGATGATCGGCACCTGTCGGATTTCCACTCCGGGAATCGTCACAGCATCGTTCAACAACAGATCCGGTGCCGGATCCAGTTTGCCGACAGCCTCCCTGCATGGCCTCATAGGTTGCCTGTAAAATATTGATCTCATCGATCCGCTCCGGAGAAGCATAGCCCACTGCCCAGGCCACCGCTTCCTTCGTGATCACATCGTACAGCTCTTCTCTCTTTTTTTCGGATAACTGCTTGGAATCATTAATGTATAAAATATCACAATCCTTCGGCAGAATGACAGCACCTGCCACTACCGGTCCGCCAGAGGACCTCTTCCCACTTCGTCAATTCCGCAGATATAGGTATATTGTGCGTATTCTTTCTCGTATTTTTTCAGATTCTCGATCCGCTGACGTTCCTTTTCCAGAGCATCTATCTTTTTTCTGTGCGCTAGACACCAGCTTCTGCACACCGCTTCTGGGATCATTCTCATATTCTGCTATAAATTCAGGCAGCTTTTCCATTGAAGCTGCCTGTAATATTTCCTTGATCTTTGCTGCACTTTCCATTTGTTTATCCCCATTTATGGTTATTGATGTTGTAATACACCGAAATCAGAAACCGGCCAGATCCGGAGCCAGGCTTTTCCGATGATATTTTCTCTTTTTATGTTACCCACCATATCCGTACGACTGTCGCTGGAATTGTTGCGGTTGTCTCCCATGACAAAATATTCATCATCCCCCAGTTCAATGGGTTCCGCCGCCCGGCCGATGGTCTCCGGTTTTATGACTTCCATGCCGTAGTTCTCTTCCAGCTTTTCCCCGTTGATGTAGATACTGCCATCATCCATGATCTGTACCGTCTCTCCCGGCAGTCCGATGATACGCTTGATATAATAGGTGTTGTCCTGGAATTGAAACGGGAAGACAATGATGTCAAAGCGTTCCGGATCATGAAAACGATAGCTTAACTTATCCACGATCAGATTATCCCCGTTGTGCAGGGTATTCTCCATGGAGGCTCCCTCCACTTCCGTACGCTGTCCTACAAAGGTGACACCAGCCATACCGCTCCCAGTACACAGAGCAGGTAGATCGCTGTGTTTAATAATTCTCTCATGATTCTGTTCATCTGTCTATATCCTCTCCAGTGTTATTCGTCCCAGCTTGCCGCTCCGGAAATCATCGATCAGGATGCCGGCGGCTTTCCCCAGATCCAGTTGTTCTCCCTTTGCATAGCATTTGCGGCTCTCTGCCACTGCTTCCAGTATCTCTATGGGCTTTCCCGCAGGATCTGCCTCGTAGCGTTCCTGCAAAGCCTTCGGATAAAAGCTCTTTGATGGCTCCGATCAGATCACAGGCCAGTTCATCTGGAATTAGGATCTCATCGTTCATGGATCCGATAAATGGCAGACGCATTCCTACCTGCTGGTCCTCGAATTTGGGCCAGAGGATACCGGGGGTATCCAGAAGTTCCAGTCCTTTATTCAGACGGATCCACTGTTTTCCCTTGGTCACACCGGGTTTATTTCCCGTCTTGGCGCAGGCTTTTCCCGCGAAGGAATTGATAAAAGTGGATTTCCCACATTGGGGATTCCCACTACCATAGCACGTACCGGTCGATTTACGATGCCTCGCTTTCTGTCACGTTCAATCTTCTCCTTGCAGACTTCCTGTACCAGCCCCTGAATCGACTTGATTCCCATACCGGTACGGGAATTGATTTCCAGTACACCCATTCCCTGATTTGAAAAATACTCGACCCATTTCTTATTCCACACTGGATCTGCCAGATCTGATTTATTCAACAAAATGATACGGGATTTACCTTTTCCCAGTTCATCGATATCCGGATTTCTGCTGCTGATGGGGATTCTGGCATCTACAAGTTCAATCACCAGATCGATCAGCTTGATATTTTCCTGCATCATACGCCTTGCTTTGGTCATATGACCGGGATACCACTGATAATTCATTTTTCTATTCTCCTACCATACTTTCTATTTGATAAAGCCGATGCCATCCGTCCCGGATTTTAAGTGGAACCAGGCTTTGCCGATCATATCGCCCTCCTCCACCGGTCCGATATTGGCGGATCTGCTGTCTTCGCTGTTATTCGGGTTGTCCCCGATGCAGAAATACTCCTTGTTCCCAAGGATAATCTCGTTTTCCGCTATACCCGCATCCAGGATCCGTTCCGTCACCCATTTGCTTTCCTGCCCGTTGACATACAGAGTTCCGTCCGCGATCCTTACCTTGTCTCCCGGCCCTGCCACAACACGCTTGACATAATAATGGGAATTTTCATTGCCATTCGGCAGAAATGCTACTACGTCTCCCGCCTTCGGAGAAGATAAAACATACAGAAAACGGTCAATAAATATCTGCTGTCCATTCTCCAGTGTCGGTTCCATGGACATGCCCACAACTCTGGTGGACTTTCCCAGAAAGATAACCACCACTGCAGCCAGAAAGACTGACAGTGCAATGCCGAAGATCCAGCTGAAAATTTCCCTGAGCAGTTCCTGACTGATCTTTTTCTTTTTTTTATAAAAACTTAGTCCCTTATTTCTCAATGTTCTGTCCTATCTCGCATAGTGTTTATAAGTCTCAGTGTACCATATCCGTATTCCTTTTTCAAATAAATATAAAAGGCAGCTGTCAGAAACAGCTGCCCCTCTTCCGGTCAATGTAATTATTTTAACTAATTCCTTAACCTTTGCCTTCTTACCAACACGATCTCTTAAGTAATTCAGCTTAGCACGTCTTACTTTACCTTTTCTTACAACTTCGATCTTCTCTACGTTGGGAGAATGTAAAGGCCAAGTCTTCTCTACGCCGATACCGTTGGAAGTCTTTCTAACAGTGAAAGTCTCTCTGTTGCTGCCGCCCTGTCTCTTCAGTACAACGCCTTCGAATACCTGGATTCTCTCACGGTTACCCTCTTTGATCTTGCCGTATACCTTAACGGTATCGCCGACTTCAAACTGATCAACGGTTGCTTTTAACTGTTCTGCTTCGATCTCTTTGATAATGTTACTCATAATGAGCCTCCTTCATAAAATGGATGTTCTTAATACCCTTATTGGTAACAGAGGACCATCTCGTTTTCACAACATTCAGATTTTACCATAAGGCCATATAAAAAGCAAGCTTTTTTTTAATTATACAGCCACCAGATCGCGGATCCGACAGATTCAGCCCCAACCGTTCCTGCAGTTGTATGGACGCTTCATTTCCATTCACAATATGGGCGTAGGGGATCATCCCCTGTTCTCTCTGTTTGTTGATCAGATAACCTTCCAGGGATGCTGCAAGTCCTTGTCTGCGGTATGCATCCTCCACATACAGCATTCCCATGCTGCCGTCATTGTGGCATCCGATAAAACCACAGAGTTTTCCCTCGATATAGATGCCGAAGACATCTCCTGCTGTAATCCTCTCCCGGACATAAATCTCGTCTCCCAGGTGATAATGCTCCGCCACATAAGGAACCTCTTCCACTGTCAGCTGCCGGATGTCCTTGTGCCTCACCGGAAGTGGTTCCCCTCTGGTATAGCACGCCTGGGAACATAGCATACTGCCATGATACCCTAAAATTTCACTGACACGTTCATTCCACCGGTCTGTCACGGTCACGATACTATGCCCCGACACGGCTTTCGGAATGAGCGGCAGCATTTTCTCCAAATGCTCCTCATCCTCCGCATTCAGCATGGCATTGCCGATCTCCGGCAGATAGATCAGTACATTTTTCCCCTCCGCATAGAGAACTTCTCCCAATCCTCTGGACAGTGTCTCCATCATATGAATAAAAATACGTTTCTTCGCGGAAAGTTTTTTATGACTTTCTGTTTTTCCTGATATTTCGCATAGAGATCCGGGCGGCGTTCTTCCGTCCGTCTCTCGGACTGTTCCAGCCGCCAGGCATTGATCTTTATGATTGCCCGACAGAAGTACCTCCGGTACTTTCTTTCCGTGCCATTCCTCCGGGCGGGAATACTGGGGATATTCCAGCAGATCGTTATGGAAGCTCTCTGTCTCGGCAGATTCGTCGTTATTGAGTACCCCGGGCACCAGTCTGGCAACCGCGTCCACCACGACCATGGCTGCCAGTTCCCCACCGGTGAGGACATAATCGCCGATAGAAATATAATCCGTCACGACCTCTTCCAGAACTCTCTCATCGATTCCCTCATAATGTCCGCAGAGCAATACCAGTTCCTCTTCCCCGGACAGTTCTCTTGCTTTTTTCTGGGTAAAGGGGCTCCCTGTGGTGTCAGATAGACGCAGCGTACCTTTCTGTCTCCTGCCACCACCCGGTAAGCATCATATACCGGCTGTGCCTGCATCAGCATTCCGGCCCCGCCGCCATAGGTGTAATCATCCACTTTTCCGTGCTTATCCTGTGTGTAATCCCGGATATTCACCGCATCTATGGAAATCAGATCCTTCTCCGCTGCCCGGCCTAAAATACTGGTTGCCAGCCCCTGCTGCACCATTTCGGGGAACAGGGTCAGAATATGAAACTTCATCATAAGTCAAGCAGTCCTTCCAGTACATGTACCTGCATTGTGCCATTTTCCACGTCCACATTCAGGATACACTGTTTGATAGCGGGCAGAAGCAGGCTCTTACCGTCTGCCATTTCCACCTCGTAGACATCATTGGCACCGGTCTCGATCACATCTTTTACCGTGCCCAGTTCCTTACCGTCTTCATCCTGCACTTTCAGTCCGATCAGATCGGCGATGAAATACTCGTCCCTTTGCAGACGCACTGCATTTTTGCGGGTCACGTACAGGCTCTTCTGACGATATTTTTCTATATCATTAATGTTGTCCAGCCCTTTAAATTTCAAAATCACAAACTGCTTAAAGAACTTGACACCCTCAATTTCCAGATTCATTTTTTTCCTTGCCGGTATCCAGAACGACTTCCTTTAATCTGCGGAATCTTCTGGGATCATCCGTGGTAGGATATACCTTTACTTCTCCTCTCACCCCGTGGGTGGAAGTGATAATGCCGACCTGCAACAGATCTTCCATATAGTTTTACTCCATTCCGGCTTTAGCCAAAAGAGAAACACACGCCTGTATGTTTCTCCGCTCAACGTCAGGGATCTCTCAATTCGAAATTAAACGATCTCAACGTCCACTCTTGTGTTGTCTTTGGATGATGCTGCTTTCACAACGGAGCGGATTGCTTTTGCAATACGTCCCTGCTTACCGATCACCTTACCCATATCGGACGCAGCTACATGAAGTTCAAGGACGATATTTTTTCCTTCTGTCTTCTCAGTTACAACTACTTCATCCGGATTATCAACGAGTGCCTTTGCAACTACTTCTACTAGTTCCTTCATAATCCACCTCCGATGAATAGATATTTAGAACTTATTTCTCGATTCCTGCAACCTTGAAAAGCTTAGCAACCTGCTCGGTAGGCTGAGCACCGTTCTGTAACCACTTCTTAGCCAGCTCTTCATTGATCTTGAAAGTGGAAGGATCGGTGGAAGGATCGTAGGTACCGATCTCCTCGATGAATCTACCGTCTCTGGGGGGAACGGGAATCTGCACGATAATTCTGTAAAAGGAGCCTTCTTCTGTCCCATTCTTCTTAATCTGATCTTTACTGCCATTTCTTTTTCCTCCATTAATTAAAAATAAAATAATTTATATGATAAGAACTGATTGTTCATATCGGACTTAAGTTAAGTAAACAGTGCTAGAAAAATCTGCCGCCAATACCGGGAAATTTTCCGCCGCCGAACATACCACCCATGCCGCCGCGGCCTTTTTTGCCGCCGCCAAACTGCTTCATCATCTTCTGTGTCTGCTCGAACTGTTTGATAAAACGGTTCACCGTTGCAATATCCACACCGGCACCTTTTGCAATACGGTGTTTTCTCTGAGGGGTCAGGATCTTGGGATTCCTGCGTTCCTCTTTTGTCATGGATAATACGATGGCTTCCGTACGCTTCATCTGCGTCTCATCAATGGCACCTTCCAGATCCGAGGCCTTGATTCCCATTCCGGGAAGCATCCCTAAGATGCTGGACATACCGCCCATATTACGCATCTGCTTCATTCTCTCCAGGTAATCCTCAAAGTCGAACTTACCTTTCTTCATGCGGCCGGCCATATCACGGCTCTTCTCCTCATCGATATCGATGCTGGCCTGTGCCTTGTCAATGAGGGATAACACATCACCCATACCAAGGATACGGCTTGCCATACGATCGGGATAGAACTGCTCTAAATCGGACAATTTCTCGCCCATACTTACAAAAAGGATCGGCTTGCCGGTGACTGCTTTGATGGAAAGTGCCGCACCGCCTCTGGTATCACCGTCCATCTTGGACAGGATTACGCCATCGACGCCTACCTTTTCATCAAATTCTTTTGCCACATTTACGGCATCCTGACCGGTCATGGCATCGACTACCAAAAGTGTCTGATGCACGGTCACGGTCTCCTTGATCTCCTGTAATTCCGCCATCATGTCCTCATCCACATGAAGTCGTCCGGCAGTATCGAGGATCACTACATTATGACCGTTTTTCTCCGCATACGCAATGGCTTCCTTCGCAATCTCGGCAGGTTTATGATCCGTTCCCATGGAGAACACATCGACTTCCTGCTTCTTACCGTTGATCTGTAACTGTTCAATGGCTGCGGGACGGTAAATATCGCAGGCTACCAGCAAGGGCTTCTTGCCCTTGAGCTTCAGCTTACCGGCGATCTTGGCCGTTGCGGTGGTCTTACCTGCACCCTGAAGACCTGCCATCATGATGACGGTAATGGCCTTACCCGGCTGCATGGCGATCTCTGTGGTCTCACTGCCCATGAGGTTTATCATCTCTTCATTTACGATCTTGATCACCATTTGTCCGGGATTCAGACCGTTCATGACGTCCTGGCCAATGGCACGTTCTTCCACTGCCTTCACGAACTGCTTGACTACCTTGAAGTTAACATCGGCCTCCAACAGTGCCATCTTGACTTCCTTCAGTGCAGACTTGACATCCTCTTCCGTCAGGCGGCCCTTGCTTCTTAAGTTTTTAAAAACATTCTGGAGTTTGTCTGTTAAACTTTCAAATGCCATTTGCTGCTCCTTACCATTCCTTTAAAAGGGATCTGGACAATTCCCGGATGCGTCTCATCCGTTCTTCGGGATCCGTGGTATTCTCTGCAGTCAGCTGCTCGATCTCACCGATCTTCTCCTTGGCCGCCATGAAACGTTCCACCAGATGAAGCTTGCTCTCGTAATCCTGCAGGATCCGGTCACAGCGCTTGATCAGATCATGGACTCCCTGACGGCTGATGCCCTGTTCCTCCGCGATCTCACTGAGAGACATATCATTATATACTGCATCCTCATACACTCTCTGCTGATGCTCGGTGAGAAGTTCACCGTAGAAGTCATACAACAGATTCTGTTCCAAAATCCTGTCCATCTTATCCAGTGCCTTTCTATAGGTCATGCGATATGCACCTTGGCTATCATACTATAGAAAAGTATAGGTGTCAAGTATTTTTTCTTTACACCTTTTTATGTAAATTGAGAGTTAGTTTAGTGTAAATGAGTGCAAAAAACGATGGAATTCCACAAAATGGGCGCTTGCTAAAAGCGAGGCTGGTTCACTCTATTTTTTTATACGGCGACATGCAGCGATGAAATAAGATTGACTTTTTCCTTGCTGACAATCTTATGATTTAGGTACTTTTTTTCGTAGCGGATTGGCCGTTTTAAATACAAACAGAACTCCCGGAGCATGCGAAGGTCATGTCTTTCGGCAGATGTCTGTCGGATGTGAATTTTCTACGAAAAGTGATGGTGAGCCGTCATGGGGGCCGCCACGAGTTTCGACATCCATGTCGACATGGATGACGCGGACATCGTGTCCGCTTTCGGATGCCTTTCAGCACTTTTTTAGAAAATATCAACATCCTCCGACAAACATCTTCGACATGGCACCGCATACCTGGGAGTTCTGCGTTTTGGAAATGCCTATTCAAAACCATTGTCAGCAAAGCCCCGGCTTATTGGGTATAAGAATAAGCAGTGCCGCGTTTCTTATACTCCTGCCAAGGTATTCCGGGATTTTTATTTCACTAACTTTCAATTCTACAAACTTTAGTAGACCCGGATTATGCCTGAGATTTCTCTCACAACAGACATGCCTTCCATGATGCGGATGGCGTCGTTGAAATGTCTCTCGGTCACAAGATCGGTGATGACCACGATCTCGGCAATACCGTCGTGGCTGCGTTTCTGTACCATCTGGGCGATGCTGACATCGTTGTTACCAAGAACTCCGGCGATATTGGCCAATGCTCCGGCACGGTTCTCTACCTGCAGGCGCAGGAAGAAACGGCTCTTCGTCTCCTCCACATCCAGTACGGGAAGTTTCTTGTGGCTGTCACTGCCAATCTTGCCACAGCTTCCGTGGATAATATTACGCATTACATCAATAACATCACCCAGTACCGCACTGGCGGTAGGCATCTGCCCGGCACCCCGCCCCATGAACATGGCATCATCACAAGCCTGACCATGAACAAATACGGCATTGAAGGAATCTCTGACCGTAGCAAGAGGATGGCTGTCCGGGATCAATGTGGGATGTACTTTTACTTCAATTCCTTTACCTGTAAGCTTTGTAATACCCAACAGTTTGATCACATAGCCGAATTCTTTTCGCATACCGGATATCCTCTGCTGTAATCTTCGTGATGCCTTCCGTATAAACCTGAGGGAACGTCACGCGGGAGCTGAAAGCGATGGATGCCATAATGGCGATCTTGCGTCCCGCATCATAGCCTTCCACGTCTGCTGTGGGATCTGCTTCCGCATAGCCCAGTCTCGTAGCCATATCCAGAGCTTCTTGATACCCCATACCTTCCTCGGACATTTTGGTCAAAATATAGTTTGTCGTACCGTTGACGATTCCCATGATCTCCGTCAACTGACTTCCCGCCAGGCTCTGCCGCAAAGGGCGGATAATGGGAATGGCGCCTGCTACAGCTGCCTCGAACTGTAAGTCGCATTTATTCTCTGTAGCGATCTCGAACAACGGATCTCCGTACTCCGCCAGCAGATCCTTGTTGGCGGTGACCACCTGTTTTCCAGCCTTCATGGCTTCTTCCCATAAGTTCTGGCAGGCTCGATGCCACCCATGACTTCGATGACGATCTGGATTTCGGGGTCTTCCAGAATCTCCTGCCAGCTATCTGTAAATAGTTCCTGTGGGATTCCTTCTCTTACCTTTCCGGGATTGCGCACCAGAATCTTTTTAATCTCCAGATGTGCTCCTGTCTTCAGGCAGATATCCTCTTCCTGCATCCCTGCCAGCTTGTACACACCGCTGCCCACGGTTCCTGCTCCCAATAATGCTGCATATATCTTACGGTTCTCGCCCATGATTTCTCCTCTCGTTCTGTAAATACTATCTGGGAAATACAACTATGTATCATTATAACAGACCTGTCTGCCAACACAAGATTTTGCTTACATTGTTTTCAATTTATTTGTTAAATAGTGTATCTTCTGGTAAACATCCTGTCGGATCTGTTCTTTTCTTCTTCCTCTGTTATTCCCATGAATGTCACTACATCTGTTGGTCCGGCATGCTGTGGCGAAGCAAATTTTTCATCCAGCTTCTGACACATTTCTCTGATCAACTCTCTGTCTGTATAAGGCATAAATTCCTTAACAAGTGTTCTTACGCCTCCCTCATATTTGTCAACCATGTAATATATATCATACGCATCCTTCGGTTTTCCCTCCCCAGTGCTGCTGTCTTCATGACCAGATAAGGCACCACAGAAATCACTTTCACATGTCCACTGTCCTTTGCTCCATCCTCCCGCATATATTCTATTTTCACATCCGTTGGCGGAAAATCAAATGCAAAATTTCCTCCCGTAGCCGGTAAGGTTTTAATACCATCCACATGTTTGCTTACATTTCCGCCATCGCCGCCATATTTTCCGGACAGGAAATCCACGTCTACGTCATAGGAAACTCCATCTAAAACTATTGTTTTTATAAATGTAAAATATTTTTCTTCATGTCTTCTATACCCATTTTGTGTCAGTATCCGTTTAATCGTCCGATAGCTTTCTGCCTTTTTGATCTCCAGTTGATTCAGCAGAACATCTACATCAATAGAACCTATATGGTCACCGTCCGGGTATAAAAGTGTCGGAACCCATCCTCCTATGATTCTGATATTATCTGAAAACTCATTCAAAAGATTTACGATCTCTCCGAGTACCATGTATGCGGCTGTCTTTTGTCCCTCTGAATAGTCAGTTGCCTTTTTCAGTTCTTCTTTCATCCTCTGTCCTCTCCGGGTATTCTCTGCGCAGGATTGCCTCCGCAGCCTCTTCCCCTCTTCCGGCATCCCCCAGCAGATCAATTACCGTTTGTGCCGGAGAAGTTACTAATGTATCATGAACAGGCTTTGCGTACATACAGGGGTTTCGTCATGCGGTATCGTTATCACAACATTTCCTCCGGTGTTGACCGGCTGCAATTCCAGATCTTTTACAAATTCCTGAACAAATTGAGGTTCTACATATATTTCGGCTTTTTGATAACGTACTGTCGGCGCATATCGTGCCGCAGCCGAAAAAGCCACCTAATATAGCTCCATTATCATGTGTTTTACTCCATTCAGCGGCTGATTGTTCTATCTCCGGAACCGTATCCAAAGAATAAAACTGTAATTTTTCTCGCTTCTTTTTGATGATAATCCTTTGCCCATGTATAAAACAGTTCCCTAATGTTCTGCAAACGGAATTCCGTAGTACTCTTATCTATCCAGTCTCTGGCAAGCAAAAAACTTTTCACATTAGATACTGTTCCCAATGCCGTATTGCTCTCCTGAGCCAGCGTTTTCACCTGCCATTTTCGCTCCGGTTCATTCAGCATGGTACGAATAATTGCTGATGCAGCACTTGACGATTTGGATAAGTAATTTTTCTTTTCCTGTGGGTTATGAACTTGTTATCCTGTCCACTGACATAGAGCAGAAATCTTTTCGTTAAGATATAACAATTTCCGGACAGATCCATATAACTGCATTTTTCCTCTTTCATTGCTCTGGCTGACTGCTCCGAAATATATGGTGCCATAAAATATAATGCGTTTTATCATCCTGCCGCATCACGATTTCCATAAAATGATTAACGAATCTCTTTTCTCCGTTAGACCTGACTTCAATCACAAAAAAAAGAGGCTCATCGCTGTCCTCCAAATACACCTTTGCCTTGAAATCCCCCAACGGTGCATTCTTCTTTTCCAAAAACACCTCGATATCCGAAACAAACGGAATTTCTTTCAGCCGGTTGCAAAAATTGTTCTCTGGCCAGTTGCTCATATTGTATTTGTGATAAATTTTGTTTCATCAATTCACCCCCCTTTTCACCGTTTCGATGAAATAATTATATTTTATGAATCTTACATTGTCAACGGTTTCATCACATATAGAAACACCGCCTTTTTACAAGACGGTGTTTACGTTCTCTACTTTCTTTTCCTATCCCAGAGCCTTTTCCAGTTCGGCAATGATCTTCAATGCTTTGATCCGGGCATATTTTTTTGTCTACGGATTCCAGAATATGCCAGGGTGCATACTCCGTGCTGGTCTTCTGGAGCATTTCGTTTACGGCATCTTCATACTGATCCCATTTATCCCGGTTGCGCCAGTCCTCCTCTGTGATCTTCCACTGCTTCGCCGGGGTATTCTGCCGCTCTGTGAAGCGTTCCAGCTGGGTATCCTTGTCAATCTGCACCCAGAACTTGATGATCACCGCGCCCCACTGGGACAATTCCTTCTCGAACTCATTGATCTCATTGTAAGCCCGCTGCCAGTCGTTGGTACTACAGAAGCCTTCCAGCCGTTCTACCATGACGCGTCCGTACCAGGTACGGTCGAAAATGGCAATATGTCCGGTCTTGGGAAGCCTGGTCCAGAAGCGCCACAGATAATGCCGTGCCTTCTCGTGTGGCTCCGGGCTTGCGATGGGGTGCACCTCATATCCTCGGGGATCCAGCGCTCCCCGCGACCCGCTTGATGTTGCCGCCTTTGCCCGCAGCATCCCATCCCTCATAGGCGATGACTACCGGAATCTTTTTCCGATACAGGCGGTAATGCAGGGCATTCAGCTTTTTCTGCAGATGACGCAGTTCTTTCTTATATTCTTCTTCGGAGATTTCCTTGTCCAGTTCCACCTCGGACAGCCTCGGCATCTTCACCAGTGGGAATACATTCTGCAAAATAGGCACAGCAAGGCTCTCATTCTGCATGGCCACATGGATACCGCTGCATAATGTCTCCAGCACTTGTAATTCCGCCCACTTTTTGTCCCCGGAGTCGATAATGTACCACGGAGCTACGGAAGCGTTAGTATCTGTGAGATATTTGTCGAAGACTTCCTCACATTTGTCATAATGCTTGTTCTGCCACCAGTCGTTCTCGCCCACACGCCATGCGGTATCCTTGTTCCCTTCCAGTTCCTCCAGACGCTTTTTCTGTTCCTTTTTGCCGATCTGGAAAAAGAGCTTAAGCACCAGATAACCGTTGTCCGTCAACTGTCGTTCGAAACGCTTTATGCTCTCAATACGCTCCGCATACTGCTTATCCGACAGTTCGCCCCGAAGTCTTCCCTTGGTCACCTCATCCAACCAGCCGGAATCCAGAAACTCGAACTTTCCGGCTTCCGGAATTTTCACAAAGTACCGATACAGGAAAGGCTTCCGCTTCTCTTCCTCTGTCGGTGCAGACATGGAAGCCACCTTAAAAAATCGCGGATCGATATTTTAATAATTCCGCCGATGGTACTGCCCTTGCCGGCCGCACCCCAGCCCTCGATCAGCACCAGCACCGGGAGCTTATGCTCCTTGATCTGCATCTGGAGTCTTAAAAGCTCCTCCTGCGCTGCATCCAGTCGTTTGTCCAGTTCTTCTTTGTCCGGCTTTGCTGCCGTGATCCACTGTTTCAGCATACTGTAACCACCCTTTCCGAAATCCTCGTTTACAAACTTACATAAGTTTAGTGTATACCATTTTAAAAAATATAAAAAGCAATTGGGAAATATATTTACAGATATTATTTTTCCATCCGTTCTCTGATATTATTGTAGATTTCCCGGGTCTGCGCATCATCTGCACCGTTTAGAATAACGGTGCTCCCCTCCACTTCCATGACTACATAAGTATCACAGTCGTTATGAGTATAGCGGATGTAATCTGCGTGAATTTCATCGCGGAAAATGTCCCATAGAGTATTTCAGGTTGCCAAAACCGTTCGTCCGGATTGTATTCGTATCCCGGAACATATTCTCCTCGCAAGCAATGCTGTCGATAGCGTCATATTTCACTGTGTAATCCTGCCAGCCCTCCGCCTGAACAGTAAATTCATTTTCTCCGTAACAGATCTCGATTTTTCCCGTATATAACGTCCATACCGTAAATAGCACACATGCGAGCATTATAAACACATAGACTGCAACTACTTTATGGTTGCAGTGTACTGCCAGCCCTTTTCCGGTGCGCAGCTTCTTTCTATAATAGAGATAAGAATACAGGATGCTGCCAAAAGCTGCTGCCGTGATAGCGACAATAAACAGAAATAATGCAGCCATGCTGTCACTGAACAGTCCACAGCTCATACTCAACAGTCCTGCTGCCACCCATATTTTTCCACTGAAGCGGTGCGTGGCATTCCAGTTCTCCTCATCCTGCAATGTCCATACGACGCGGATGCCGATGGTGCGGTTCGGTTTCACCTTGGGCAGATAATTGCCCACAATAACAAATAGCAATCCCATTCCGACATACAAAATTACCATGAGCAGATTCTCTTTCCTTACACCCATATCAATCCATCTGGCGATACCGTTATAGAGCAATGTCATTCCCGGCACGATCCACGTAACCATTCTTATGACCTTATCACTCTGCTGCCTGTTTCTGTTGTCGTAAAAAGTTACTGCCATTGCTACCACATAAGTCACTGCAAAAGTGCCGTTTATCCACAGACTGTTCTCAAAGGTATATCCCAATATAATGCCCACGCACATAACAAATGCCGAGCAGATCAGCCTGCCTTTATTTTTCTGTATCATTTTCTTCATTATCCGATGCTCCTTTCAAATCTGTGATCCATAGCATGATTTCTTCCAGCACGGAAGCATTCAGTTCATAATAAATAAACTTTCCTTCCCGCTTGTCCCGGATCAGATCTGCCTCCTTTAACACCGACAGATGCCTCGATATGGAAGCCCCCGTCACCGGAAAATGTTCGCAGATCTCTCCTGCCGACAATCGACCGTTTTTCAGAAGATTTAGTATTTCACGCCTTATAGGATCCGCCAGCGCTTTCAATGTATCTTGTATGCCCAAAAATGAATCACATCCTTTCATTCAATCATTTAACATTTAACCTATTTGTTAAAAATATTGTATCATGTGCATTCTTTAATGTCAACAGCTTCACAGATCAAGGCAGATACTTATTCCTGCGTATGGATACATCTAGTACATAAAAAATCCCTCCGTCTTATGACGAAGGGATCTCATTCTTCTCTATACTTCCGTACCATCTTCCGGCAGTCCCCTTTAAGAACACCACTGCCACCGGCAATGACAAAACCGCAGATAAAATATCAGACACCGGCTGTGACCACTGGATGCCTCTGAAGTCCAAAGAAGGTTGTCAGGATCAGGAGTGCCGGAATGTAGATGGTGCCACTTCGGAAGGAGGCTAAGATCGTCGCCCTGCCGCCCTTTCCGATGGACTGAAACAGCATGTTGCCACAGATAGATACCGGAATAAACGGCAGCGTCAGACATTGGATCTGCAACGCATAAAATGCAATCTCATAGGCATCCATATCCGTAAGGAATTCCAGCAACAGCTCTCTGCGGAACACATACACACCCCTGCAAACACTGCCATGGTCACCACGCTGGCGCACAGGGTGAACCAGAACGCTTTCCTTACACGGGAATACTTCTTTGCCCCATAATTGAAGGAGGATACCGGCTGGAATCCCTGACCGATACCCAGTGCCACACTGAATACGAAATTGAAAATACGGGATACCACGCTCATGGCAGCAATGGCAATCTCTCCATAGACAGCTGCCTGTGCATTCAACACCATAGTTGACACGCTGTTCAGTCCCTGCCGCATCATGCTGGGGAAGCCTGCTGTAAGAATGTTCTTATGTACGGCCAATTCCCAGGTGAAATATTTCGGTGTCAGGCTGCTCTGGGTCTTTCCCGCAGGAAAAAGAATAACAGGATTCCAAAGGATATGTACTGGGAGATCATAGTGGAAAGTGCCGCTCCCCGGATGCCAAGATTTAAGCCCCACATAAGGATGGCATCTCCCGCCATATTTAAGATACCGCCGGAGACCAGTCCCACCATCGCAAGATTGGCATAGCCTTCATACCGGAGCACATTGTTCATCACACAGCTGGATGCCATTGCCGGTGCCGACACCAGAATATAGAAAGCGTAGATTCTCGCATAGGGAAGGATGGTCTCCGTACTTCCAAGCAATCTGCACAATCCGTTCAGATCCACAATACCGATCATCGCGATCAACACTCCGGCTCCCACCGCCAGATAAAATCCAGTAGCGGAAAAAAGCTTTCGCTCGCTCCTTTTCATGAGCTCCTAACAACCGGCTGATATTGCTTCCGGCGCCATGACCGAACATGAATCCGAACGCCTGAATAATTGCCATCAAGCCAAACACCACGCCTACCGCTCCGGTGGCACTGGTGCCTAACTGGCTGACGAACCAGGTATCCACCATATTATACAGATTCGTGATCAGCATACTGATGGTGGTCGGCAGTCCCAGTTCCAGGACCAGCCGTGCTACCGGTTCCCGGTGAGCCTTTTATATTGTTTCTCCTCTTTTGACAATGTTGTATCGTTCATGTTCCCTGACTCCTATAAGTGTCATCGCACATTTTTCCATGCGATTCTCTATCTGCTTATTTTTACTATTATATGTTTCTTTCTCTCAATCCAACTACGGTATCTCCATGCATGATTCGGTTAGCTACTGAGTTTTGACCTAAGCAGCTGTCTTACCCGCATGCATAGCCTGATATGCGATTTACATCGGAACAGAGATTTGCCGGGCGGATTCCGGACTTGCACCGGTTAGAAACGTGCGCTATGAGTGCACCACAGTGAAAAATAGCGTCTGTCCGTTCGGACACGACGCTATTATAAAAGATTCTTTTAAAAAATGTAAGCCCTTTCAAAATTTTTTCCTGAAATTTAATAATTGACCTTTTACAGTTTCTCACTAAAATAGCTCTTATAGCCCTCCCCGAAGATCTCCGTGGCACTGGTGACGATCATAAATGCCAGGGGATCCTCTTCCTTTACGATCTCTTCCGCCTTGGGAGAAATGTTTTTCTTCATGGCACACATGATGACGCTCTTCTCCTTGCCGCTGTAGGCACCACTGCCCTGTACATAAGTTACACCAATGTCCAGTTCCTCCAAAAGTCTCCCTGCGATTTTTTCCGCATGGTCGCTGATAATATAGATCAGTTTCGCCTCATCACGACCGTACAATACCACATCCAGCACCACTGATGTGATAATGACCACAATACCGGCATACAATGCCTTGTCAATGTTCCGGAATACAAACGCCGATGCTATGACGATAACCACATCTGTCAGGAAAAACAATGCTCCTGTCTTGAGGTACGGGAACTTTAGTCGCAGCAGCTTGATAATAATATCTGTTCCTCCCGTAGTGGATCCGGCCTTGAACACCCAGCCCATGGATACTGCCATCAGGGCACTTCCGGTCAGAGAGGCAAGCAAAGGATCTGTGGTCACTGCTCCTACCGGTGTCAGCAGGTTCGTAAACAGAGAGGTCATTGCCGTACAATAGATTGTAGACAGAATAAACCGCAGTCCGAATTTCCAGATACCGATCAAAAGGCTCGGTATATTGATGAGCAGCATCCAGGTACCGGTCTCAATGCCGAACAGACGATTTAAGATAATAGCGATACCGGTGATTCCACCGGGTGCCAGGGAGTTCGGATCCAAAAATAAGCTGACGGATACCGCATAGACAAAGGATGCAACCGTGATCATCACATAATCCCAGATCATCTGTAATGGTGTCTTTTTATCCAGTCTCTGTATTTCCAGTTCTTTTTCTGTCTTTTTTGCCATAACTTTTTCTCCATTTCCATAAAAGCCGCATATCTATAATATGCGGCTTTTATCGGTGATACATTCACTTCTTTTTCAAATCTTAAAACTTAGATATTGGCTCTTACCAGTTTGGGCTGATAGCCTTCTTTTTCCAGAGCGGCAATGATCTCATTCTTATGCTCGGTACCGAAAGCTTCCAGTGAGATACGCAGCTCCACAGCAGCGCTGCGGTTGATGGATACAAACTGGTTGTGCTCCAGCTTGATGACATTACCGTTGACTCCGGCAATAATACCGGATACTCTGCACAGCTCACCGGGCTTGTCGGGAAGCAGTACGGATACGGTGAAGATACGGTCTCTTAAGATCAGACCCTGCTGTACTACGGAAGACATGGTGATGACATCCATGTTACCGCCACTCAGGATAGATACAATACGCTTATCCTTCACATTTAACTGCTTTAAGGCTGCTACCGTCAGAAGACCGGAGTTTTCGACGATCATCTTGTGATTCTCTACCATATCCAGAAAAGCTACTACCAGATCCTCATCCTCTACGGTGATCACATCGTCCAGATTCTTCTGTAAGTACGGGAAGATCTTGCTGCCAGGAGTCTTTACCGCGGTACCGTCTGCGATGGTGTTGACCTTGGGCAATGTGGTAACCTTGCCGTTCTTTAAGGATACCTGCATACAGTTAGCTCCTGCGGGCTCCACGCCGATGACTTTGATCTTCGGATTCAGAAGCTTCGCCAGTGTGGACACACCGGTTGCCAGTCCGCCCCCGCCGATCGGAACCAGGATGTACTCCACCAGCGGAAGCTCCTTGAAGATCTCCATGGCAATGGTACCCTGACCGGTAGCTACGGTCAGATCATCAAAAGGATGGATGAAAGTATATCCGTGCTCTTCTGCCAGCTCATATGCCTTTGCGCAGGCCTCATCATAGACATCGCCATGCAGTACTACCTCTGCTCCATAGCCTCTGGTACGGTTTACCTTGATCAGAGGTGTCGTGGTGGGCATTACGATGGTTGCCTTGCTTCCATAGCATTTTGCCGCATAAGCCACGCCCTGGGCATGGTTGCCTGCAGAGGCGGTGATCAGTCCCTTGGCGCGCTCTTCATCGGTCAGAGTGCTCATTTTGTAATAAGCGCCTCTTAACTTGTAAGCTCCGGTAAACTGTAAGTTCTCGGGCTTTAAGTATACACGGTTGCCGGTCTGGGCACTGAAATAATCACTGTATACCAGTTTGGTCTCTAAAGTAACTTTTTTAACGATCTCACTTGCTTCTTCAAATTTCTCTAAAGTCAACATTTCTTCCTGCATTTTTTCTTCCCATGCCTTTCTGTCACACTTTCTTTGGTCTGCCTGTTTATTATTCTTCCGCGTCTGTCTCTCCAGCTTCTTCCTCCAGCAGATGCAGTTCTCCGATGTCATCCATATTCACATCAAACAACGCATTTACAAATTCATCGGAATTGAATTTCTGGAGATCCTCGATGGATTCTCCCACACCGATATATTTTACCGGAACCTTCAGTTCGGACTGGATGGCCACAGCGATACCGCCCTTGGCCGTTCCGTCCATTTTGGTCAGGATGATACCCGTAAGATCCGCCACCTCACCGAATTCTCTTGCCTGCACCAGAGCATTCTGTCCCGTGGTGCCGTCCAGCACGATCAGATTCTCTCTGTGGGCATTGGGGAACTCCTTGTCAATGATGCGGTTCATCTTGCGAAGTTCTTCCATCAGGTTCTTCTTATTATGCAGTCTGCCGGCAGTATCAATCAGAAGCACATCCACGCCTCTTGCTTTCGCTGCATTCACGGCATCAAACACCACACTGGCGGGATCCGCGCCCTCTTTTCCGCCGATCATGGGCACATCCGCTCTGGATGCCCATTCTGCCAGCTGGTCTCCCGCTGCGGCACGGAAAGTATCCGCTGCGGCGATAAGGACTTTCCTGCCCTCATCCTTTAATTTACCGGCCAGCTTGCCGACGGAAGTGGTCTTCCCCACACCGTTGACACCGATGACCATGATCACGGACTGTTCCTTCTCAAAATTATAGGCAGTCTCATCCACCTGCATCTGCTCCTTGATACTTTCAATCAGAAGCTGTTTGCATTCGGAAGGTTCCTTGATATGTTTTTCCTTCACCTGCTGTTTCAGTCTCTCCACGATAGCGGTGGTGGCATTCACACCGATATCTCCCATAATCAGGATTTCTTCCAGTTCTTCGTAGAAATCATCATCAATGGCGGAAAAACCGCTGAAGACCGAATCGATTCCCCGGACAATGTTATCACGGGTCTTGGTCAGTCCTTCTTTTTAACCGGGCAAAAAAAGCCTTCTCACTCATCCGATTTCCTCCAATCAGCATTCTATCCAGAAAACGCTTGCGTTTTTCTTGTATGAAACTTAGAACTTCCTCACGAAAGAGCCTTTGCTCTGAGTGATTGATTTTCTTCTTTTCATACTCTAATCATCCAGATCTTTATCAATGAGGTTAACACTGACTAAAGTAGATACACCCTTCTCCTGCATGGTGATACCATACAGTCTGTCCACCTGTTCCATAGTGCCTCGTCTGTGGGTAATGACAATGAACTGGGTGCTCTTCGTCAGCTTATGTAAATACTTTGCAAAACGTCCGACGTTGGAATCGTCGAGCGCCGCCTCGATCTCGTCGAGCAGACAGAACGGGGACGGCTTTAAGTTCTGGATGGCAAACAACAGGGAAATAGCGGACAATGCCTTTTCTCCACCGGAGAGCTGCATCATGTTCTGAAGCTTCTTTCCGGGGGGCTGTGCGATGATGCGGATGCCTGCTTCCAGAATATCCTCATCCTCCATCAGTTCCAGGGTTCCCTTACCACCACCAAAGAGTTCTTTGAATACTTTATCGAACTCTCTGCTGATCTCCGCAAATTTCTCCGTGAACTGTTTGCGCATGGCGGTATCCAGTTCCTCGATAATGCCTTCAGCGTCTTCTCCGCTTCCACCAGATCGTCATGCTGGGTCTTCATAAAAGTATAACGCTCCATCAGATTCCTGTAATCCTCAATGGCGTTGACATTGACATTACCTAACTTCGGATCTCATCTTTCAGACCGCTGATCTCACGCTTCATGGCGGGCAGATCATTCATCTCTTCATTGCGAAGGCCTGCCGCATCACTCAGGGTAATCTCATACTCATCCCCATGTAATTGATCTGGCCTTCGATATTGTCTTCCAGCTTTTTCTTCTGTTCACTCAGACGATAGACTTCTTTGTCCAGAGCATTCATGCGCTCTGACATTTCTTCTCTGCTCTGGAAGAAGCCTTTCTGCTTTGCAGACAGTTCTTCTTTCTTTGCAATATCCTCGTCCAGCTTTTTCTTGAAGCATCCTGATTCTCATGGGAAGCCGCGATGGTCTTCTCAATCTCCAGAATGTTGTTTTTCTTGCGTTCCACTTCCTGTGCGTTTTCAGTCAGTGCCTGTAATATCTCATTAAGCTCTGCCTGTGCACGTTCCAGCTCGCCGCCTATACGATCCACATTTGCCTGCTTGTAATCCAGCGCCTGACGCATCTTCTCGACTTTTACTTCCCATTCTCCGGCATGGGCGGAAGCTTCACTCTCTTCCAGTCTGCAGCCTTCCAGTTCCTTCTGGAAGACAAGAATCTGTTCCTGAGTGGTTTTCTCCAGTTCTTCACTTGCAGCCAGTTCCTGTACGATTGTTTCCTTTGCTGGAACGGATCTCGAAGATCTTGGTCTCGATCTCCTGTTCCTCCAGTTTCAGGGACTGTGCACTCTCTGCCTCTTCTTCCATACGTTCTCTGGCCTGGGAAATATTTAATCTTGCGGTATTCTGCTCAATGGACTTGCGCTGCATCTCGGTCTTCAATGCTTCCAGATCCATACGCAGCTTATTTCGTTTGCTCTTGGCGCCTTCAATCTTCTGGTTATAGGTCTTGATGTCATCGGAGAGTTTTTTTCACCTTTTTCTCCAGTTCGTCCATCTCACGACGTCTTCCCAGGAGATTACTGTTATTCTTAAATGCACCACCGCTGATGGCACCGCCGGGAACTAAGAGTTCGCCTTCCAATGTGACCATACGGATGCCGTAATCGAATTTTCTTGCGATCTTCACGGCATTGTCCACGTTGTCTACGACCACGATACGTCCCAGCATGGCCTTGGCCACATTGCGGTATTCTTTTTCCGTATTTACCAGTTCATCCGCCATACCGATGACACCTTTTTTTCCTTCAGGGCCTCGGGATTTTTGAATTCCTGAGGTTTGGTAATACTGGTCAGGGGAAGGAATGTGGCTCTTCCGAGGCGGTTCTGCTTTAAGAATCCGATCATATGCTTGGCGGTTTCTTCGTTATCCGTTACGATATTCTGGATGTTACCGCCCAGCGCAGTCTCGATAGCGGTCTCGTATTTTGGCTTCCACCTGAATGATGTCCGCTACGACACCGATGATACCTTTTCTTTTTCCTTCTGCTCCATGACCTTCTTGACGCTGCCACCGTAGCCGTCATACCGCTCGGTGATATTGGTCAGGGCTTCCAGTTTGGACTGCTCCTGATGGAAACGGTTCTGTGTCTCCCGCAGCTTCGCATCTAAGCCTGTGAGATTCTCACGGATATTGCCCAGCTCCAGTTCGGATGCTGCTTCCTGTTCGGTCATCTGCCGCAGTTCTTCGGTCACAGTCTCGAAGGTCTCTTCCAGCTTCTTGATTGTCTCTTCTCTGGCAGCCTCATCGGATTTGGCACGAAGCAGTCTGGAATTCAACTCTGCCTTGCGGATATTGATCTGCTCCATCATAGTATCGAAACGTCCCATCTTGGACTTGATGGTAGCCCGCTGGTTCAGCTCGCCGATGATGGTATTTTTCCCGGCCTCAATATTATTATTGAGTTCGGTGATCTTGTTCTGGATAGCTTCCAGGTCGGCCTTTGCCATGGCTGCCGCCTCTGCGATCTCCTGTACCTGAGTATCCGTATCCTTTTTATCGGTTAAAATATCCTGTTTTTCTTTTTCTTTGCCGGCAATTTCTTCTTCCAGGGCTGCCTTACGATTTTTCAGATGGTTCTCACTGCCGTGAGCGGAATTGATCTGCTCCTTTAAGACATTGATCTCACCTTCCAGTTTGCCCCGCATCAGGCCGGTATCCGTCAGTTGCTCTCTGGCGGCTTCAATGGCTGCATCCAGGCTTTCGATCTCCTGCTGGATCCGCTCGTATTCTTCCTTGATACCTTCGTACTTTTCACTGGTCTCGTTCAGTTCATTGCTGGCCAGATTATATTTTTCTTCCATGGAAGACAGCTGTTCTCTGAGTTTCTTATTTTCCAATAAGAAGACATTGATATCCAGAGTCTTTAATTCTTCCTTTTTCTCAGATAGACCCTTAGCCACCTCGGATTGCTTCTCCAGAGGGCCTACCTGCTTCTCCAGTTCCGACAGAATATCAGTCACACGGACCAGATTCTGTTTTTCGTTCTCCAGCTTTGTCTGGGCTGCTGCTTTTCTGCGCTTGAATTTCACGATTCCAGCAGCCTCGTCGAACAATTCACGCCGTTCCTCGGGTTTACCGCTTAAGATCTTGTCGATCTGGCCCTGTCCGATAATGGAATAGCCCTCCTTACCGATACCGGTATCATAGAACAGCTCATTGACATCCTTTAATCTGCAGGGAGTACCATTGATCAGATATTCACTTTCTCCGGAACGGTAGATCCGTCTCGCCACTGTAACTTCGTCATAGTCGATCGCCAGCTGGTGATCGCTGTTGTCGAGTAATGGCAACATAGGCGTAGCTCAACGGTTTTCTGGTCTCTGTTCCCGAGAAAATAACATCCTGCATGCTGGCACCACGCAACTGCTTGATGCGTTGTTCTCCCAGCACCCATCTTACCGCGTCCGCAACGTTACTCTTACCGCTGCCGTTAGGTCCCACGATACCGGTGATTCCGTTATGGAATTCAAATACGATCTTATTGGCAAATGATTTAAACCCCTGAATCTCAATACTTTTTAAATACATATCCTCTATCCCTCAATAGCAGAAGCGCCTCATAAGCTGCCTGCTGTTCTGCCGCTTTTTTGTTCTTCCCTGCCCACGGCCAAGGCATTCTCCCTCCATGTCGATCTCTACCACGAAAGTCTTGTCGTGTTCCGGTCCGCTCTCCTCTAACAGCCGGTACTCGAACTCTTTTTTAAGTTTCCCCTGAATCAGTTCCTGGAGATTACTCTTGCTGTCGTAGAAGAGACGCTTGTCCTCTAAATCCGACAGAATGAAGCGGTCAATAAAAGCCTTGGCAGGCAGCATGCCACCGTCCAGATAAATGGCACCAATCATGGCTTCCATACCGTCAGAGGTGATGCTGTCTCTGCGTCTGCCGCCGGTATTCTCTTCGCCCTTTCCCAAAAGCATAAACTGTCCCAGTTCCAGGTCTCTGGCACAGAATGCCAGGGAAGGCTCGCACACCATGGAGGCACGCATCTTGGTCAGCTCGCCCTCCGGAACATCCGGGTGTTCCCGAAACAGGAAGTCGCTGGATACCAGCTCCAGTACAGCATCTCCTAGGAATTCGATGCGCTCGTAGTTCTCTGTCTTGTTGATCTTTTGTTCATTGGTATAGGAGCTGTGGGTCAGAGCCTGCTTCAGCAATGCTTTGTTGTGAAAGCAATAGCCGATGCGCTGCTCCAGCACGTCCATTGTATAACCATCCAACATTTTCTTGTCCTCACAAATGCTAATAGTTCAAACCCAGTAGTCACAATCAAGATAAGAATAAGCAGACCGTAAGCAGACGTCGGTACTTAGCGAGGGTATTATCCTCGCTTATGTACCGCTACGCTCTGCGACAGGGAGCGCATGTACTAAAGTACGAGCGTGTCGCGTTTCTTACCTTGATTGGGGCTACGGAAGTTCGACATCATCATATAAACCGAAAAACAGGAACAGTGCCTTATGAGCAAGCTCTCGGTCACAGTTCCTGTTTTGTCTTTGCATGGCTCGTAGCTTTACTAGTTCACTGCGTTCTTGATCATCTCTACAGCGTCTTCTACTGTAGTAACCTGCTCTGCAGACTCTGCAGGGATCTCGATATCGAACTCTTCCTCGATACCCATGATGATCTGGTATACATCAGGGAATCAGCACCCAGGTCATCCTGGAAGGTGGTCTCCATGGTGATCTCATCGGGATCTACGTTTAATACCTCAGCAATGATTTTCTTCAACTTTTCAAATTCCATAACAGTTCCTTCTTTCTCAAAATATTTCTCTTGATTAATTATTTTCTGCAGCCTTATCTTCCAGACCGATCTGCTCTTTGATCTTTTCGTTGATCTTCTCTTCCTTAAAAAGCAATACACTGCAAAATGGAATTCTTCACTTCCACTGCCTTGCTGCTTCCGTGTGTCTTCACTACCAGACCGTTCAGTCCGAGTAACGGAGCACCACCGTACTGGGAAGTATCAAAACTCTTTAATGTAGTCTTGAGTGCCGGCTTTCACAAGCAGTGCACCCATTTTACTGCGAAGCGTGGACATCATCCCCTGTTTCACCTGATGCAGAAGTGCGGAGCTTACACCCTCATACATCTTCAAGATCACATTGCCCACAAACGCTTCACAGACAATGACATCTGCCGCACCTGCCGGAATGTCTCTTGCTTCCACGCTGCCGATGAAATTGATCTCCGGGCAATTCTTAAGAAGCAGGAAGGTTTCTTTTACCAGAGCATTACCCTTCTCTTCCTCAGCACCGATATTCACAATACCGACTTTGGGATTCTTAACGCCCATAACGCTTTCCATATAGACACTGCCCATCTTGGCAAACTGTACTAACATGGAAGGTCTCGCATCTACGTTGGCTCCACAGTCTAACAAAAGGCTTACGCCCTTCTCCGTAGGGATCAGAGGCGCTAAAGGAGGTCTCTCCACACCGCGGATACGACCTACGATCACCTGTCCGCCTACCAGTACTGCACCGGTACTTCCTGCGGATACGAAAGCATCGCATTCGCCGTTCTTCACCATATACATGGCTTTGACAATGGAGGAATCCTTCTTACGACGGATCGCCATAACCGGAGGTTCTGCAGTCTCGATGACTTCTTCGGCATGTACGACTTCCAGCTGTTCTGCATCGTAGGTATATGCCTTTAATTCTTCCCGGATCACCGGCTCCTTACCTACCAGGAATACTTTGACACGTTTGTCCGCATTGACAGCCTCTACAGCGCCTTTTACGATCTCTGCGGAGCATTATCGCCGCCCATTGCGTCTACAGCAACATTTACATATTCTGCCATTTCGTCGTTCCTTTACCTGTTTATGTTTATCCGCTCATCATCAAACCGCTCCGTGGGTCGCACCAAACAGTTTGATGATGGCAGATTCATTGAACTTACTATACTAAAGGCGTATATAAAAAGCAAGTGATTTTTTTGTGAAAGCAAAAGGAGATTCCTATCCGGAATCTCTCTTTTCTTTTCACTTAATTTCGCTTCATTGATTTATAAATTAATCAACGCTTACGACCTGCTTCTTATTGTAAGAACCGCAAGCCTTGCAAACTCTGTGAGGCATCATCAGTGCGCCGCATTTGCTGCACTTTACCAGTGTCGGAGCGCTCATTTTCCAGTTTGCTCTTCTCTTATCTCTTCTGGATTTAGAAGATTTATTCTTAGGACAGATAGACATCGTTACACCTCCTTATTCGCGTTGAAGATATCTTGGATTGCTGCCATACGAGGATCCGGTACGAAAGTATCGCAACCACATTCCTTCAGATTCCTGTTCTGACCACATACAGGGCAAATACCCTTGCAGTCTTCCTTACACAGGATCTTTGCCGGCCAATTCACCAGAATTTCATCGTACACAAAAGCCTCTACATCCAGCTGCCATCCATCCATAAAGCTCTGCTCGGTATCTTCTTCCTCACTTACTTCCCGCTTCCGGAGAATAAACGATTCTGTCAAACTTAAGCTTCATTGCTGTAGGTACTTCAGTAAGGCACCTGTCACATTTCGTGTCAAAGGTAAGCTCTGCAGTGCCGGTTACTTTTGCCTTGTTCACACCGATGTTGGTAAAAGTAAGATTAATAGGTGTCTTCTCCGTAATAGAGAAATCTCCCTGGCGGCTCTTAAAGCTTGTCATCTCAAGCGGAATGGCAACAGTCTCTACCTTGCCTTCGGATGTTAATACATCAGATAAACTTACTAACATAGCGACTCCTATGCAATATGTTGCGTAGAAAACACAAGTCTCCTACGATGTGTTGATTCACACACTGATTTATTATACATAGGCGTGTTTTGTCAACAAAATTTTGTAGGATTTTCATACAATTTTTGCATCCTGTATCCTCCTACTTTTCCAGTCCGTAGCTGCGGCCATCCATCGTCCATCGTCCCATCTCATCATATCCAAACGTCATAAACAGATAAGATAATGAATCCTCCTGTACCGGCCGGAACTCTACTTCCACCGTACAGTTACCCTTGCTGTCCGTATCCACCCCGGAAAGTCCCTTTGATGCCCATGATCTCAACTTCGCCTGTGTATTCCTCCTGAAAATATGTATTTGTGAAATCCTTTTGCGAGTCGGTACACAGCCATTCTGTCTGCTGTTCTTCCACTTCATCCAGTA
>VOFH01000147.1_pt1 | contig 42274 bp, 56 predicted proteins | sample 5384091 | NCBI WGS metagenome assembly VOFH01 (sample SAMN12384727, study PRJNA508395) | human gut metagenome | isolation source: healthy gut G | host: Homo sapiens
CCGCTTTCAACCTTAGTATAGCCTAAGATTCTTACATATCTGACATTCTTTTGATACATGGTAACATCATCAATCATATTAGCGTATCCTCTAAGATTTCTATGAACTGTTGTCCATGTCTTAGCATCACTTGAAACCTGAATGTCATACATCTTTGCAGCATCGCTGTTAAAGTTAACAACAACTCTACCGATTTTGTATTCCTTCTGAAGGTCTACATAAATCCACTGGTCATCACCCTGATATGACGTAAATGATGATTTTGTATTTCCGTCTACTGCATTTTTCAGGTTTTACATTGTTATACGCATCCTCTCTAAGATTTCCATCACTGTCATACATCCACCATTCATCACGAGTGTTTACTTTTTTTCAGTGTCTCCACTTTTAACTATATTTGATTTTGATTTAACAGGCTTATTTAAAGCAAGATTTACACCATAATCAACCGGTCTTTCAACCACGCCGTTTGTACCATAAACCTGAAATTCATATAATGAATATCCATAAGCCGGTAAAAAGCCTTTTCTGTCATTAATACTCTAACGTATCTTGCCTGTCTGCCTTCTTTGTTATCAATAATCTTAGCTAAATCAATTGTCTGTTCCTTATCATCTACAACCGGTGTTGTTTCACCTGAATTAGTTGGTGCTTCAGTTGTTTCTTCAACTGTAACATCACCTGAGATTGTAACTTCACCGCTTGTAATAACTTCACCTTTAGAATTGTAAGCTCTTACAATGTACTTATGAGTTCCTTCTAATAATTTAACTTCATTATTAAGGTCAAGTCTTGAATCCTTATCAAAAGTAAATCCATCAGGTGCTGTTGCTACTTCTTCCTGACCGTTGTTTTCAACGAAAATCTTGTAATAACTGCTCCTGAAACTGCACTCCATGAAAAGCTGGAACTTACTGTACCATTGTCATTTTTTTCTTTCTTCCAACACTGATTGCCATAGCTCCCGGCTTAACTGTTTCTTCAGGAGTTTCTTCTGAACCTGAACTGTTACCCTTTGTGTAAACTGTTGTCCAGTTCTCTTCATCGTTAGAAAACTGAATCTGATATGACTTAGCATAAGCTGCTTCCCATTTCAGATAAACATGGTCAAGGTCTGCTTTTGCTCCCAAGTCCACATACATCCATTCTATTTTGTTCTTGTAATCACTTTCCCATCTTGTAGATGTGTCACCATCTACTGCATAGTCTTCATTCTTACCTGAACTTACATATACAGGTCTGCCTTCTGATATGCAATATGGTGTATTATCAGCCGCTGATATGTTTACAAGTTGTCCTTGAGGACATATAGTGACTACCATAGCCGTAACCAAGGTTAAAGACAATGCTTTTTTCATATTTTTTAGCATAATATTCCTCCATTCCCTAATATTATACTTAATATTATAAATTGCCTTTTTTTATCTCAATGTTAAAAAAAAGTTTTAGTTTCTTTTCAGCAAAATGCCTAATTTTTTTATATAAATTTAACATTAAAATCTGAGTTTAGAGTATTATTTTTACCCTTGTTTTGTTAACTTTGCCCTAATGAGGTAAAATTAGTAAAATCATTTTTATTATTAAATATTAATATTACTTTTTATGGCTATTTATACAGAAAATCCCTATTGTAATAAATTCGACTTTTTTGTAAAATTTCTGTCTTTCTTTCATTTAATAAGATTTCACTTTTAGAATCTCCAAATATTTTCCATGTTTTCCTTTTATTAACAAAAAAAGCCATGAAATAGTACCTTTCCATGGCACTAATCCATAGCCTCTGTTTACTTAATTATGATTACCTACTGTAATCTTATTTTTTAACTTTAATCTTAGTTGCCTTTGACCACTGGCTTGCAACTGTCTTTCCGTTAACTTTCTTGTAAACTTTAACTCTTACATAGAGTTTCTTCTTACCTTTAAGTTTCTTAGATTTAACTGTAAATACTGCCTTCTTAGATGTCTTCTTAGCAACAACTTTCTTGAAGTTCTTTGTTGTTGAAATCTGTACAGCGTATTTGCTTGCTCCTGCTACTTTCTTAACTGAAAGTTTAACCTTGTTAGAAGATAACTTCTTAGCTGTTGCCTTAACCGTTGTTTTCTTAACTGTTGTTTTCTTAACTGTTGCTGGAGCTGCTGTTGTACTAATAGCCTTAGTTGTTGGTGCAACTGTTGTTGTTTCATTCTGCTTAGCTGGTGTTGTTGTTTCATTCTGTTTAGCTGGTGTTGTTGTTTCATCCTGCTTAGCTGGTGTTGTTGTTTCATCCTGCTTAGCTGGTGTTGTTGTTTCATCCTGCTTAGCCGGTGTTGTTGTTTCATCCTGCTTAGCCGGTGTTGTTGTTTCATCCTGCTTAGCCGGTGTTGTTGTTTCGTCCTGCTTAGCTGGTGTTGTTGTTTCGTCCTGTTTAGCTGATGTTGTTGTTTCATCATCTTTCTTAGAATTATCAACACCGTTCTTGTTGTATACATATAATGTAGCCTTAACTGTTCCAGCTCCATTTGTAATTACAACATCATTATACATATCTGTAAAGTTTGATAACTTGAACCAAATTCCAGCTCCATCAACTTTAATATCTGCTGCTTTTCCATTTACTGTTATTGTTCCAAAATCAGCATCTGCAAATGATACATATAATCCTAATGTATCATCAGCTGGCTGAATATTAACGATTTCATTAATTGCTCCATCCTTGATTGCCTTATATGTATCATTGTATATAGCATCTGTTGAGCCAATAAAGTCTTCTGCTGACCAATCTTTTTCTACTGCTACAGGTACTGTTGGTACTACAGGAGCTGGTGTTGTTGTTTCATCCTGCTTAGCTGGTGTTGTTGTTTCGTCCTGCTTAGCCGGTGTTGTTGTTTCGTCCTGCTTAGCTGCTGTTGTTGTTTCATCCTGTGCAGGTGCTACTGTTGTTGGTGCTACTGTTGTTACACCTTCACCTTTTTCTGTTCCAAATGCTCCAACTTCCCAAATTGAATATGGATAACCGAATCCATCCTTCTTACATAATATTTTAACAAACTGTGCATCAACTGCTTCATCAAAAACAAATTCTGCTGTATCTGCCTTTGTTGCTGTTACAGCCTTAACTGTATTATATTCTTCTCCATCTGTTGATACCTGTATTTCATATTCTGATGCATATGCACCTTCCCATGAAATAGCCACACTTGTAAGTGAATATAATTTTCCAAGATTAACTCCTACATATTCGTCAGCATTTTTTTGTTTCTGCTATCCATCTTGATCCAAGATTTCCATCAAAAGCTTCCTTGGCAGTTTTTACTCCTGATGATGCAAAAGCTTCTTTGTTCTTTGCAATATTGCTGTCTGATGAAAGCTTTGTCTTTATTTCAGCTATTGCATTTTCCGCATCAATTTCTTCCTGTGTCTTAGCCGGAATTGTAATATCTACGCTTCCTTCGCCAATCTTATCTCCGAAAGCATTAAATGATTCAACGATAAACTTATATGTCTTACCAGGTTCTACTGTAATAGTATCTGTATCACTATAAGTTCTTGATACATTATCAACTGATGTCATAGGCTGTGCTGCTGAAACATTAAATACCCAGCCCTTACCACCTGTACATACACCGTTTTCTTCTTTGCTTCTTCAAGATAAGCATATGCCTTAGCTGTTCCTTCCGGATTAGTCCAATTAGCAAAAATCTTTCTTGTTGCTGCAATCTGAGCTTCGTTAGGTGTAATTTCAATGTTCTTAACTTCAACTGGTGTGTCACCCTTAACTAATTCTTCTGTTTCAAGTGTTAATGTATGCTTACCAACTGTTAAAGCTTCATTATTACCAATACCTACTATTTTCTCGTACTTTTCTGCACTTGAAACATTTGCTGTATCAAGTACTGTTGTACCATCTAACTTAAGTTCAACCTTGTAAACCTTAGTTGAATCTAAGCCTTTAACATTACATGCCACCTGTACAAGCCACTGATCATCATGTGTATTGTCTTTAACATCAATTGCTAAAGAATTTGGTGTTTCTGCATTACGTAAAACATCAATATTAGCTGTCTTTCCGTCATCCCATACACCGGCATATATTGCTGAAATACCTTCTACTGCATATCTGTTGACATCGCCTGTTACATAGCCGTCTTCAGTAAAATTAATCCAGCCATTATTTGTAGATACCCATTCATCATCTGCGCTAACAACGTTTAAACCAAAAGTTGAAACAACCATTGCCAAACTTAACACAAATGCGAGTATCCTCTTCATTTTTTGTTGAGTTTCATTTAAGTCACCCTCCTTTAATATTTTTTGTACTCATTTAGCTTTTACCTAAACTAACGTCGTCGCTATTATACCATTACTTCTTATGCAATTCAATAATCTGAAACGTTTAAAAGTATTTTTATTTGTGCATTTTGACAAGCTATATATGACTTGTTCCTTTTTTATAACATTACTTTTACATATGCTACATTTTCAATCTCAAAATATATATATTTCCCACAATTTTCTCTAGTTTTTTTACTTATTTATCATTTTTGACACTATTTAACCATTGTTTATTTTAAAAACCGTTTTTATTATTTTTCTATATATAAAAGAAAAAAAGAGCCTGTTTAAAAGCTCTTTTCTTCATAAAAATATTTCAATTCTATTTTTTCACTTTTTTCAATACTAGCTTTGGAGTTCTATCTTCGTTTAATATTCCCAATGTTTTTCTGCTTCATTAGGTCTGTTTCCACCTTTCCAAGGCTCATCGAAAGCTTCAAACATATAAGAAATAATCTGTTCCCTGTCGCTCCATTTCCAAAATTCTTCGTAATACTTCTTCTGATTTTCCTCGTTAGCCTGACCTTCTCTCATCTGTTTAAAGTCTGCACAGTCCGTAGCCCAGCCTACTTCTGAGAATACTATAGGGCTTGCCAGGATACCATTCCTTAACTTTTTTGTACCATGTCTTATTTACTTCAAGGGCTTCTTCTACAGTATTACCATTCCACAATGGATACAGTGAATACTAATTATGTCAAGTTCATCTGCTAGCTGTTTTAAATGCTCCCATTCGTAAACACCTTCATTGAAAGTTACAGGCTTGCCTGTTCCCTCTTTAAGTCTTCTTGCAAAACTTATAAGACGTTCAATTGGAACATTGTTTTCACCCCACTGTGGTGTGTTTTCATTCCCAACTGAAACTGCATTAATTACATCGCTGTTCTCATTTGCTATTCTGATTAATTCATCAATATTTCTATCATTACGTTCTGCACGCTGCTTTAATTCTTCTTCTGAATAATTAGTCTTGTTCCATGGACATCCCGGATTGTTAACTTCTGATATTAAACCGGGTCCTAACATTAATTGCATATCAAAACCACAATCTCTTATAACCTTGCATGTTTCTTCTGCATATCTTATAGGATCGTACATTCTTAAATATTTGAAACCTAATTCATTTAACAATGTTAAATCCTCTTTAATCTGTTCATAAGTAGGATATGTGGCTGTCTTTGGACTTTGTTCCTGCCTATATCCTGAGTAACATATTGCCCTTCCCCATTCAAACATATTTTACCTCTTTCCTTTGTTTGCAAAACTTTATTTTATAATCTAAGGGAGAAAACCTCCCACAGACATTTGTTAATCAAGTATAGCTACTATATTTACAGTATCGTTTAACTTCATTACATCCTCTTTTAATACAGTATCGCAATCGCCATATTTATTGCCGTCAATATAGATTTCCTTAACGCTATACTGTCCTACATCAAGTGCCTTGTCATTTTTGTATGTAACTGTAATATTTTTACCGTTAAACATACATGTTGCTGAAGCTTTACCATTTTCAAACTGTTCTTTTAAAAGCTGTGGTTTTAATTTAAGGGCACCATATTTACCTTTTACACCGTACATTTCATTAAGAACTGTAAGAAGCATCCAGCTTGCCGCACCTGTAAGATAATGGTACATTCCACGGCCTCTCTGACTTACATATTCAGGGATTCCCGGATAAATACCACTCTTTGAATAGTTATCGCAATGTTTAAATAAGCTGTTTATAACCTTATATCCTTCTTTTGCATAACCTCTATGATAAAGTGAGTTAGCATACATAGTTGCCATATGTGAGAACACTGCTCCGTTCTCCTTGTGGCCAAAAGCAAAACCAAATAATCTTCCAAGGTCTGTTTTTACTTCCTTAAAATCTGTATTTAATCTGTATCCGCCAATGGCTTCATCATAAAGATACTTGTCCGCTGATTTTGCAATTGCTACAACCTGTTCGTCTGTTGCCCGTCAGCCATTACTGTAAATACCTGACCTGTCAACATCATTCTGATACCTGTAGGAAATCTCCCTCAACAGCATTCCCACTATTATCATAGTAACCGTTAAACCAACCATCTCCATCTTTGTCAGTTGTCCATTCAGTAGCTCTGATATGTTCTCCAATCCAGTCACCCATACTGTCAAGAATACTGCAAAGTTCATCACATCTTACGTTAACTTTTTCACCACTGATTGTATGTTTTACTGTTTCGCAATATGCGTCAAGTACCTGTTTCTTTTCATCTATTCTGTCAAATACTGTTTTGTCTACATTTAATAATATAAGTAATTCTTTTGCAAGAAGTACTGTTTCATTGCCTGTCTTTTCTGCATAAGCCTTAATGTCTTTTGCAAGATTCTTAAGGTTTCCGCCATATAAAGCTGTAAATGCAACACTTTCGCCACGCTTAGCTGCCATGTCAAGTCCGTCATTCCAGTCAGCACCACGAAGTCTTATATGATTATGTTCACCAACATCATAGAATGCTGTCAAATGCTGAATTAACATATGTTCAAGAACTGTTCCTGCATATACTTCATTATTTTCTGCAAGCTGTTTGTTGCCCTGTTCGTCGTTCCAAATCATATCTTTTTTCTTCGCCACGGCAAACCTGCGGATCTTTAAAATACGAGTTTTCTTCAACTAAAATTCAACATCACCTGTCTGCTGCATATACAATTCTGTTGTAAGATATGGCCAAGCACCGTGGTCCATCCAAACTCTTGTAATATTATTTCTGTCCGCAATAAATTCTCCCTGCTTAGAACCGATAATTGTAGCATTTGTTCCATCAAATCTTACTCCGCCAAAGTTATCAATAAGCATCTGTCTAACCTGTTCAGGCTCCATAATAAGAAGTGCAAGACAGTCTTGCCAAAGGTCTCTCCATCCACGACCGCCTTTTCCGTAATCATGATGTGGAAGGAATGAACATCCGTAAATTCTTCTAAGCATTGGCTGGAAGTTAACCCAATGCATCCAGTTATCAAAATTCTTGTCTGCTGAATTATAACTTACGTTAATCTTATCCTGCCAGTAATTCTTTGTTTCTTCTAAATATTTATCAAAAACATCTACGTCAATATATTTATTTCCAATACTTTCAAGCTCTTCCTTAGAAGTACCATATTCTAAAGCTATAACATAACTTCTTGATTCTTCCGGCTTTAATTCACAATCATTAAAACGGATAGCTGCAACTGTTTCGTAACCGTCTACTTCCTGTCCCTCTGTATATGGAAGTGGCTTATTCTTTGCAACATAATATGGGTTTTCAAAATTTCCACCCTCACCAATAAACTCCTCTGTTACAGGACAGAAGCTAAATGGTGACTCCATTTTTCCGTTAACCATTTCCTTTGCAAGGGCACCATAGAAAACAGTATTCTTGTTATGTCCTCTTGCATCAAATGTAAGAGTCGGATAAATCATAATACCGTCTTTAATAGTAAACGTTCTGTGAAGTAATGATGTTACATGCCTGTGGTCTCTAATATTTGATGCAGAACGTGCATACATTGGAATTGCAACTGTTGATGTAATCTTCTGTGTTGTATCTGCAGTATTTGTGATTGTTACTTTTGTTAGCTCAACCTTGTCCTGTGTATATGGTACAAAAGTAGTTAATTCTGCTTTTAATCCCATTTCATCGGTCTGTCTTTCAACCTTATGCCACATAATACCTGCTGTAAGCTTTACCTGCTCCTTGTCATCATCAAAAAGCTTAGCCTGCTGCTTAGCAGAACGTCCTGTGGCTGACCAGGCACCTTTTCCATCAACATAAACCCAAAATTTCTTGTTGACTTGTTATTATGTAAGTTTTCACTGCTAACAGGTTCCAATAAAAATGTATTCTGGTCCAGCTTAATGTCTCCACCTAAGTCAGGTGTAATAGCACTCATCATTCCTGCTTCATTAGCCAATGGAAAATACATATAACTTGTAAGATCCGGATTGTCTAATGTAAATGTTCCCCTCTTATCTAAATACTTTAATTCACTCATTTAATTCTCCTAACTTTCCTTTTACTAAATTTAAGTTAAGCCTCTGCTTTAATACAATAATAGCAGATAATATATTCAGTTACAATAAGAAATTGAAACGTTTCAGGTATTTTGTTTTCAGAAGAAAAGCCCTGACTACATAGTAAGCCGGGGCTTTTTCTTGAAACTGTTTTAAAAGTTTCCTTTAAAGTTGCAATTTTATTTAAAATAAACTGTAATATTATTTATTTTACCATCTCTAACTGCTTCAGCCATTTCTCCAACAATCTTGTTTTCTGTTGAAACTGTTTCTCCATTAATTTCAACTCTGTCTACAACTGCTGCGTCGTCGCCAAATGTATTCTTACCTGTTTCATTTACATAAGTAATGTCACAAGATGAAAGTAATCTGAATGTTACCTTTCCTTCATCAAATAACCAGTTTGAAAGCTTTGGTGTAAAGTTAAGAACAAGCTTGCCATCTTCATATGTAAATACTTTTCCCCCATAAACATTTCAATCCAGATTGAAAGCATTTCTGTTGTTGAACCTGAAAGTCTTGCAACAAATCCTCTACCATGAATGTCCGGATTTGGATTTACGCTTGAAGCTATAAATGACGAATTTTCAAGTGTACTTCTTCCATACATATTTGGATCAAGGAATGGAATAAGTGCTCTTGTAATTGTATCATAGAATTCAGGGCAAATTCCTGCTCTAATCATTGAGAGAATGTACTTATATTCCATATGAAGGAATACGTTTTCTCTTTCCTGCCATCCAGGTGTAAATGCTCTACAACGTCCTGCTTCCATTGAACATCCTTCAATAGATGCTGATGTTTTGTACATTGCTAATTTTTCATCATAAAGACCTGTCTTCTTAACATTGTTGTACATTTCTCTAGCTGTTTCTTCATTTACATTTCCCATCATTCTTGCAGGTCCTTCAAGGAAATATGGAAGAGCAACTGTCTTAAATTCTTTTACAACTGCTTTCTGTAATCCATAATGGCTCATTACAGGATTTCCATTTTCATCAACTACAGGTTCGAAATCAACTGCTTCATGTGTAAAGTATGTTGGAACAAGACCATTTCCATTTCAACTGCCTTTTCGATACCCTTATCAATCTTAGCTGCAAAAAGCGCTGAATACTTCATTGATATAGTCTTTGAAACTTCTGTTTCTTCACCGCTTAAGTATAACTTAACGCTTTCTCTGTAGTTTTCTCTGATAGTAGCAACTTCATCCCAGTATTCAAAGTCTGAAACCTGTCCGTTGTTGTACTTGTCTAAAACTGCCTTAACATCATCTAAGTATTTTGCAATTTCAGCAGGCATAACAACTGTTTCGCTACCATTAAAGTTATCAGTAATAAACTTGATTAATCTCTTTAATTCAAATGTTTCAGGTGTACCTGAACCAAATAATCCAGGAAGTCCGTTCATGGCATCATTCCATCCCGGCTTTCCACCTTCCATTTCAACACCCATACCATCCACATCTAACTGTGCGAATTTGCTAAGTGCCAATGTAATCATTTTAACTGCAAGAGTTGTGTTATAAATCTTTTCATCAGGAGTCTTTAACCAGTTAGTCGCCCACTTGTTAAATCCTGGTCTTGCAAGTTTAGCTTCATCTTCAACTTCCATACCATACTGACGAACAGCACCCTTCTTGTTGATTACATATTTTTTCTGATCTAGGAACAACATAAGCTACGCTATCATAGAACTTGTATGTATTATCCTTAAATACTAATTCATCTAATTTGTCTGGGAAAATAGATAAGTAGTTATCTACTAAATCCATGTTGTAATCCCAATGGTCACTCCAGTAGCCTTCAGCAAAACCTGCTTCAATGTTCTGGTCGCAATCATTAAGAATGTTTGCGATAAAGTCACCATCATCTACTTTTAATTCTAACTGAAGTTTTGCAATAGTATTAGAAATCTGTCCCGGTGTAAATTTACCTGCAACAATGTTCTGAATTGCTGTAGCATCACCTGAAATGCTATCAGCTACATATGCCTTAACTTCATCTTCTTTTCCTTCTTTTATATTGAAGAGACTTGGACGAACCTCTAATGGGTTGTATCCGTCAGCCTGAATTAAGCTAAAGAATGTTTTAACATTAAATTCTCCAACGTCCTTATTAAAGAATACGTCATTTCTTCTGTTCTGTGAAACATCACGGAAATTACCATTACCCTGTGAATAATATTCAGCGGCAATTGAGAAGAAGTTGTAATCTCTTTCAGGATCACCGTGTTTACGGCTAAATAAATGTATAATAGACTTGTTTCCATCTTTGTTAAGTACATATGGATAACCACCTCTTAAGAAGTTGTCTAAGTAACACTGTTCAATGTATTGGTCAAAAACTTTCCTGCTGCTGTATGTGTCTTAACATCAGATGTAAAACTGTCTACCAATTCTTCTGCTTCTACAAATTTATTTGCAAGGTAATCCTTTCCACAGAATGTATCAAGTTTTGCATTAATCTGTTCTGTTGAACCTGCAAAGCCCATCATTGTGTCAAAAGCTAATTCCTTGCCTGGTTCAACAACTTCCTTAAATGGAGTAAATCCACATGGAACCTTGTTAGCAAAGCACTGTTCTTTAGAAAGAACACCTTCAATTGAACCATCAATAAAGTTAACAGGTGTCATTAATGATAAATCATATCCAAATACTGTATCTACATCATAGATTACATCCTGTAACTTTCCGTCTCTTACTGTTAAATAGTAATATCCACCCTCAACATCAGATACTTCTGCTGAACTTTGTTGATGCTCTAAGTGTATAATATGGAACCTTGTTTTCAAGATTTCTAATATCTGCCCAACTCTTAAATAAGTTTGACATTTCTTTAAACTCGCCGTTAGCGATACCATATGTAATAATTTTTGGAAGGCCGTCAATTACCTGAACTTCTTTAGCACTGTCTCCAATGTTCTTTTACAGATACCTGTCTTACAAGTGCTCCTATGCTTTCATTTGGTAAAACATAGTAATTAACTGTAACTTCTATTCCATACTTTTCGTTTGTTTCAATTATCTTAAAAACTGTTCTTATTCATTCTCATCTGACGTTTTGCTTCTTTTTCATAAGTGAAAAATGGCTCATAATATTCTCCGTCAATTTTTAAGAATGTTCTAAACTTTTACCTGAGTATTTTCAAATGCTGTGTTAGCTGAATTAAATTCCATAATGGCATTACCCTTATTGTCAATACCAAAACTGTTCATTCCCTGACCTCTGTTAGTGTAGAATGTCCAAAGTGGAATTCCCTTAACTCCTGCAAGACCTGGTAAAAACTGGAAAAAGCCGGCTTTCTGTCATAATCATCTATAACAAAAGTCTGTCCTTCAAGTCTATAACTTTCCATTATATTCCTCCTTTAGTTGTACAACTGCGTTACCAACTGAATAATTTTAACCTTTTTATTATTAATATTTATTATTATTTGCGTTCCTTATGCTTTCCACATGAGCTTCTGTAAACCATTGTTGGTGACAACTTAGTTACTGTACCACTTTTGTCTCCCTCACTGTTTAACAATCTGAATAACTCATTTGCACTTGCACTACCCATTTCGACAATTGACTGTGAACTGTTGTAAGTGGAACTCCATAATACGCACTTAAAGTACTATCATCATATCCGATAACACTTACATCTTCAGGAACCTTTAATTCCAACGTCCTGTAATGCCTGAATACATCCCCATGCCATTTCATCATTGGCACAAAACTCTCCTGTTTCATTTCCGTGAATATATCCGATTCGCTTATGACCAAGTTTGATTAAATGGTCAACTGCCATTGTTGCCCCAAGCTTATCATCAACTAATACACCTGAAATGTTTTTTGTCTTTACTATCTCTGTCAATAAATACCATTGGAATATTGACTGTTGCGATTCTTTTACATAATCACCTGTCAAATCTTCATGATAAATAATGGCTCCTGCTACACCTGATGCAATAATCATTCTATAAATTTCATCCGGTGAATTATCATTGCTTACGTAAATATTAAGCATATAATTATTTAATTTACACTGTAAATGAATCGCCTGTGTTAATACGTTATAGAAATCACCCTGTAAACTTGTTACAAAAAGTCCTATAATATTTTTTCTATTAGATTTTAATAATTTGGCATTCATGTTAGGTATATAATGCAGTTTTTCAACAGCTTCTAAAACTTTCTGCTTTGTTTCTTCACTAACAATGTCACCATTGTTAAATACATTTGATACTGTTGAAATTGCTACACCTGCTTCTCGTGCAACATCTTTAATTGTAACCATACAATGTTCCTCCCTAGTTGCTTAACCCCTTTTTCAATCTTGTTTAAATTCTATTCTCAAATCAATTTCTGATTTGAAATTTTTTCAATTTTCCTTCAAATTCCTGCTAAACGTTTCAAGCATTTAGTTTTTTAGGCAGGTCACCCAACAGGATGACCTGCCTGATTTTTTCTATCCTTCTTATTAGATTTCTACTGGTAAACTCTTACATAATCAACATAGTAGTAATCTTCCCATGTTGTAACACCGTTTACAGTTCCCTTGTTTGTCCATCCATCTGTTGAAACCTCACCTGCAGCATTTCCACCTACTGCACAGTTTAAAATAAAGAAGAATGGATGATCAAATGCCCAACACTGATCATAAATGCTTGCGTCGTACATTGATGGATCATATAATCCCTTGTTTACTCCGTCAACTGTAAACTGAATATATTTGTCTGTCCAGATAATTCCATAAGTATGATATGTCTCAGCACTCTTAGCCTGTGTTAAACCTGTTGCATAGTTTTATTACCATGTGACCATGACTGGTTGTTGAATCTTTCGCAATGGATAGTCTGTGGAACTCCACCTGACATAGCTTCCATAATGTCGATTTCGCCATCATATGGCCAACCTCTCTGGTCACCTGTACCATCGCCTAACATCCAACCTGCTGACCATGTTCCTTTTCCACCAGCTGCCTTAGCTCTGATTTCCATCTTACCATACTTAAATGTTTTCTTATTCTTTGTAATAATTCTTGTTGAAGTTACCTTTGATGGAGCGTTGTTACCATTCTTCCATTCCATTCTTGGAATGATAACAAGATTACCGTTTTCTACTTTAGCGTTATCTCCTGCTGTGTAAGTCTGCCATTCCTGATTCCCCCAACCGCCATCGCCTGTACCTGTCTCATAAGTCCAGTTATTCATGTCAAGTGATGAACCATTAAATTCATCAGACCATACTAATTTCCAAACCTTAACTGATACAGCCTTTGAATATTTCTTTGAAGTAATTGTTTTCTTTCCTGATTTTCCAAAAGCCTTAACTTTGAAATATGTTGTTCCTGATGCAAGATTCTTAATTGTTGCTGAAGTCTTCTTTGCACCCTTAACTGTTGCTACTTTCTTAAATCCGCTGTTAGCGTTTGTTGATTTGTATACATAGTATCCTTTTACGCCTTTTACCTTTTTCCAAGTAACCTTTGCTGTTGTTCCTGATAAAGTAGCTGCTTTAATTGTTACATTTTTTAGGTACTACTGTAACTTTAGAATTCTTTGACCTCCTTCCTACTGTGATTTTAATTTTACATGTACCAATACCTTTTGCTTTTTCCAACACCTTTCCTGTTAACAGTTGCAACTTTTTTTTGTTGCTTGTTTTAAACTTAGCACCCTTCTGCTTTAAGTAAATCTTTTCAGACTTACCAACTGTTAAAGTAATCTTCTTTCCTGAGTAAATTGTAACGGCTGCATTTGCATCTGTACTCGGTGTAATAGTTACAAGAGTAACAACCATAGCCACAACAAGAAAAGCTGAAACTAATTTCTTAAATTCTTTCATTGTTTCCTCCTTTTTAAAAAATAAAATACCTGATTCTCTATATAGGGGAACCTGCAATGCAGGTTCCACATTTTTTTTATTCTCCGGTAATACCTGTATTTTCAATACCCTGAATGAACTGTTTCTGTACTACCATGTACAATGCCAACAATGGAGCAATTGAAATAAGTGTTGCTGCCATTCGGTTTGCTTCTGTTTATTACGTTACCTGTAGCCCCTGTTGAACCATTATCGAATAATGCAAGTTTTGCAGGTACAAGAGTTAATGCATCACCAAGCATTGTGTTTGTTGTATATGTTTCATTCCAGTTAAATACGAATGAAAACAGGAATACAACAAGTATTGTTGAAATTGATAATCTAACTGCAATATGATAGAAAACTCTAAATGAACCGGCACCGTCAATCATGGCTGCTTCATCTAATGACTTAGGTATCATATTAAAGAAGTTAAACGCAATCAAAATTAACATTGTTGAATATGTTCCCTGTCCTAATAATGACATTAGAAACTGTGGAATAATTGTTCCAATAACCTTAAATCCTACAATAGATTCAATTTCCGTAAATACCATAATTCTTGGGATTGTAAGAAGTGGTATTGGTAAAATAAATGCTAAGATTAACATTATGTACCAGAAATTACGTCCCTTAAATGAGTATCTTGATAATGCAAAACCTGTTGTAAGTGATACTGCTGTCTGAGCTAATGCCAACAATGCTGAAAACCAGATTGAGTTAAACAATGAGCCAGGCATTTCAAGAGTTTTATTGCGTTTTTAAAGTTACTAAGTGTAGCATGCTTTGCAATCCATGTTACAGAAGGATCAATTAAGTCTTTAGAAGTCATAATTGCCTTTGAAATCATCTCAAATATTGGCTGTAAGAATACGAATCCAATACAGATAAGTAAAAAGTAAATTGCCACTTTTGCAATAATATTTACTGCCTTTAATCTCTTTAATTTGGCAAAGTTGATTTTCTTTACTGCTGACAAATCAATTTTCTTTGCACTGCTATCTTTATTTGCCATATAACTTTGCCTCCTTCTTCTGATGTCTTGCCTGTGAAGCTAATCTCTTCTTCTGCTGCTTTTCCAGCTTCTTTAATTTCTTTTCCTGCTTCTGTCTTGCCTTAATGTCCTTAGGTTTTCTATCCCTGAATATGAGGAATACAATTCCTATCATTACAAGAGCTAACAGGCTGTAAATCCATGCGTATGTAGCTGCGAAACCAAGTCCTGAACTTGTTTCACCTGTCTTTTCTTCGATTAACTTGTATACAGGGTTAATTGAATCATACATACCTAACTGAATTACTGTAAATACTGTGATAATTAATCCAACCTGCTTAATCATTGGAATTGTTATCTTCCACATAATCTGCCATGCATTGGCTGAATCAATCTTTGCTGCTTCATAAATACTTGGGTTAATCTTTTGTAAACCATTGATAAATAATACAATTGGGATACCTGTAAACCAAAGTATAATTGAAAGCTGATCAAATATTCCTGCAAGTCCATTTGCTAATGCAGGTGAGTAACTGTCAATAATCTGCATTATGAAAATATTTGAATAAGCGTTAGTCTGCTGTGTTACTGCCGCAATTTTTTCTGCTGCCTGATCTCCTGCATTCTGTACAGTTAATAACTGTGACATTACAGGACCTGACATGATAATAACCGGCAGGAAGTAGATAGTTCTTAAAATTCCTTTACCTACATTAATCTTGCAAAGTAAGTAAGCAATAATGAATGATAAAACTACTACTATAAATGTGTAAGGTATAATCATCTTAATGTATGAAAGTAATGCAGGTAAGAATTCCTGGTTACCAACAAATGCATTAATGTAATTGCTTAAACCTATAAACTCAATCTTGTAACCCCAGTTAGTTGAAGCTACAGATGTAAAGCTTAAATAAATTGTAAATACGAACGGGAACAATGTAAAAGCACAAAAACCTAAAATCCAAGGTGCCATAAACATGTAACCTGATCTATTCTGTCTCTGCTGATAAGTTCTCATTTTTTCTTTTTAGGTGCTTTTGTTTCCTTTTTCTTTGTAGTATTGGAAGTTTTTGCTGTTTCTACTTTTTCTTCTTTAACTTCTTCTGAAGTTACTTTTGTATTTTTCAGCCATTACTTAACACCTCCTTCTACTACTGCTGCGCTGTTTGCTGCAACGCTTGTACCATTAACCTGAATTTCATCAGATGTATAGTTTATAATAATTGTCTTCACATCTCCATCCTTTGAATACTGGTTTGCAATTATACCACCATCTGTTTCATTACCATTAGCATCTTTTGATGCTGAAGTTAATTCTTTTCCATCCCAGCTATAAACTGTTCTGCTATCCCAGTTATAATTAATAACCTGTGACAATGGTGTATTAACTGTATTGTAAATAGTATTTACTAATTCCTCATACTGTCCAAACTCTGTTGAATAGTAATCTGATGAAGTTGTTGAACCTAATAAGTATGATGGTTTCTGTGTTAAGACAAATGATGGTGAAATGTTGTAATCAATCATTCTTAACATATCTGTCTGTGCATAGAATGAGAAGTTAGCATATGGTGCATAAACTTCCATTGTTCCATTAAGTACCATCTGTAAGAAAGGAACTGTATCTGTTTCATATACATACTGTGATGTTCCTACAGGTGACTGTAAGTAACGGTCTGTATATTTCCATAAGTACTTGTTAGGATTTACAAGGTTTGTCTTTGTTCCGTTCTTCTGAATCTTTGAAATAGCATCCTGATAAAGTTTTACAGTATTCTGAACTGTTGTCTTATTGTCATCACTCTTATAATGGCTTAAAAGAATGTTTGATGCTCCGTTAATTGTAAATGAACCGCTTAAGTCTCCTAAATCTTCATACAAATCTGTAATCCACTGTGCTGTCTTAGCAGGTGTTGCATATCCGTATTCTGTAACAGGAACGTTCTTTGGAAGAACTTGTGACTTATCTACTGAGAGATACTGTGAGTTAATATGCTTTGCTGCAGTTCCATAATAATTAACCATTGTTTCGTTTATTGATGAGAACTCTCTTGAAAATGAAATATCAATTCCCTTTTTAGCGAATTCTGACATTAAACTCTTAAATTCATTCTTCTTTCCAACTGAACTTGAGAACTTAGTGCTGTTAGGTTTTGATAATGTTTCTCCACCTCTCTGCCATCCTATAAGTCCTGTGTTAATATTTTCAATACCATCTTTGTTAAGCTGGTTTAAAATATTCTTAACATCTGATGCTGAAGTAACTTCAACTTCCTGTGTTGAGAATACCCCCTTCTTAGAATCTGACATAAGGAAGTCAATTCTAATAGGAATGTTCTTTTCATCAACTGACTTTTCAGTTAAAATTCCTTCATCAATTAAATGCTGTCTGTATGCCTTAGCCATACCTGTGTAATCAGCTTTGTAACCATTACTGCCGTCACCCTCTAAAACTGATATGTTAAGTCAATATCAAACTTATTAGGTTTATCCTGTACTTTACGATATGAATCACCTGCCTGGTTTATAACCTGGAAGTATTCAGCGTTGTACTGAATGATGCATATGCATATGTGTAAGCAATTTCTCCATCAGTTTTTGATGCAGGAGCTGCATTAATTGACATATACTCATCACCCTGATCTGCATAAGCTACAAATGCTGCCTGTGTACCATCACCATGTGAAATACCAAATACCGGCATTGTTGGATTCTTAAGTGGTACAACATCATCTAATGATGAATAGTAGTTAGATTCTGTTGATGGATCTGTTCCATAAACCTTACTATTGTATTCACTAAACTTTTGTCTTGTTTTCATTAAATCTGATTAAGCTTCCGCTTCCGTCCGGAACTAAAACATAACCAGGTGTAAGTTCTTTCACTTCTGTCTTAACAAAATCATCTGCATCTTTATCATAGTATTTAAGAATACCACCGCTTGTTCCTAAGAAAGGAGCAATTTCGATACATTTAATCTTGCTAATACAACCTGTAATTTCTTCATAAGGAACTTTAAAGTTAACCTTTCCATTTTCGCCTAAAATCATATGAACTTTAACGCCTAATTCTTCATCATCAATGTTAAACTTACAATCCAAAAACCCATTCGTTTTCACTGCTTCCCTTAGTAAGCTGTGATTCGCCCTGGCTCTTTCTTTTCCGGTGCTGATGATGCTCTCTGTGTTGTCATTGAATCTCCTGAGCCTTCAAAATATTCAACTGTCACAGAGAATTGGCAAAAGCTGTATACTGGCTACTGTTAAATGATGAATCAACACAGTTTGCCATTTCTTTTACTTCTGCTACTGTCATATTCTTTTCTTTAGCATAGTCTTTAAGTTCTGTATTATCACCGCTTTCCTTAGCATCTGTAATAATATCTCTTGCTTCCCATGCTTCATTTAAGAAAGGAACGTCTACGCCTGTTTTCCAAACATATCCTGTTTTTGTATTTTCGATTGCTAAGATATCTCTGTCTTCATAGAAAAGATATTTGTAATCTCCTATTGTGCATAATTCTTCGTAAGCATTTGAATACTTTAATGAAGATTTTGCAACATCAGGTACAGGTCTTGTATCTCTGTTAGTGTTAATGAATGCAGCGCCAACTGCTACACAAAGTGAAAGGACACATAAGAGACATACAATGATTGCTGTTGCTTTTAAATTTATTCTTTTAGCTGCCTGTAACATTTCTTATTATCTCCTTTCCTACTGTGATTAAGAAGTCGTATAACTGTTCCCACATAATAATTACTACAAGAACAACTATAGCCGCAATTAACATAAATACTGCTGTAATAATAAGGCTGACTACTGTCTGTTTAAAGTCATAGTCATGAACTGTTGAAAGTCCTTCAAATATTACTGCGATACTCCAAATACCACCGATCATCATAATAACTGTCAAGATAAATGATTCGTTATATGTTAATTGGTATGACATAATTGTTGTAACAATCATGCAAATCATTAATGGCATAATACCATATGCAGGAATCATATATACCTGCTTTAATGTTCCGTCACCATCTGTAATTGATGTAACAAGGAAGTTACATACGATGAAGAGAATTAAGATAGCAAAGAAACCAACTACTACGGCTCCCATATCCATATCTTCAACGCTTGTATACTGATAAATAAATCCTTTTTCCTGTCTGATAAATCATATATACTGCAAAGAATGCTACATAAATAATTGTTGCTGCAATCATTGATCCGTTCTTTCCAACTCTTATATCATAATATCTGTCAATTGGATGTTTAGCACACTTAAATGCATAACCGATTTCTCCAATTACAGGAAGTTCTTTTAGTTTAGTTCCTAACTGTTTTCTCTTAGTTCTTAAAACTTTCTTCTTATCAATAAGTTTAATAACTATACTCAAAACAATTAAGATAATTACAACTGTTAATACTGCTCCAAGGTCCTTCTGGATGCCTTTATTTCTAACTTCCCAGAAAGCATCTGAATAACCACTTCTGTTTCCGGCAATTTCAAAATGTTCCATTGCCTTATCATATTCTTCATCGTTATAATAAGCTTTTGCAACACCGTTATGTGCCAAAACTGACATCTGGTTTAATCTTAATACGTAATTCCAATCTTTAAGAGCATCTGTGTAATCACCGTTTTCATATTCCTGCAATGCTTTATAAATTGTTGTTGCGTATTCTGTTGGCGTAAACGACTGGATAAATCCCTTCTTGCCATCTGCTGTCCAAATGTTTCCATTGTTATCAACAGCAATTGTTGTAAGTGATGAGAACAAACCTGACACGTCATTGTTACCTGCCTTTTCACCAAGGCAGAAAATCAACTCTCCGTCTCTTGTATATACATATATATATCCCTTTGAGTCAGATGCATAAATAATTCCATTTGAATCTGCTATTACATCTGTAAATGCATCCGATGAAGCAATAACATTTTTAAATAAGTTTGTTCCATTTGTACTATGTTTCTTTAAAAGGTCCGTTCCCTTACCCATACATGTTGAATAAGCTGTTCCTTCTGCATCAACAAAAACGTTTGAGAATGTTGATGGTAAAGTATTTAACAAAGTTGAGTTTTTCTCCTGTTCCTTTGTATAAATAATTTTAAGGAAAACCTGCTGTGGTGTAAGTTTAGATTTATTTGATGCGAAATATCCTAAAAATTCACCTGAGTTAGCAAGCTGAATAATACCTGCGTAAACACCTTCTGAAACTATGTAAAGATTGTTACCACTATCAACTGCTACCTTACTTGGTTCGTAGTTTGTATCTGCGAAGATTGGTGCTGTTGGTCTGTCATAACGTCTTACAAATTCATATTTTGTTTCGTTAACTTTCTTGAATCTGAATACTGTCTTGGCTCCTGTATCAGCTATATAAACTTCACCACTTTTGTAAGAAAAATTCCCTTAGGTGAGTTAAAACCTTCAAAATCTTTTGAGCCAACAGTATCTTTATCAATCTGAGTTACTACTTTTTCATCATCCAAATTATAAACGAGAACTCTTGCATTACCTGTGTCAACGATATATGCATTATTTTCATCATCTATAATCATATCTTCCGGATCGGATAATCCGAGGTTTGTTATAGTTCTGTCTGGTAAGTAAGCATCCTGTGTTCTAACTAACTCCCTTCGTCATCAAGTGTATATGAATAACTTGTTGCCTGAGAAGCTGCTACAGGAAGAACAGACATCACTACAAATATCAGTGCCAGGAACAGCACTAATGATTTTTTCAATAATTTTTTCATGTGCCCTTCTCCTTACTTGATACCTGAACTTGCCATTGTGTTCATAACCTTTGACTGCATGCAGATGAAAATAATCAGGTTAGGTATAAACATAATCAAGTTGGCTGCCGCAACCATACCTGATGCTGCCACTGCATTGTTTGTGCCAATAGAGTTTACATAATATGTCAATGTTCTTAATGCTTCGTTAGTAATATAGTTGTTTGATGTTTCTACGTTGCTCCATACCTGCTGGAATGTTAAAACGACAGATGTTGCAAGAGCCGGTTTTGTTAATGGGATGATAATCTTTCTTAAGATTGTTGCATCTCCTGCTCCGTCAACTACCGCTGCTTCAATAAGTGCATCAGGTATTCCGTCTACGAACTGCTTAACCAGGAATAAACCTACAGGCATGGCAATAAGTGGAAGGATATGTGCAAACCATGTATTGTATGCACCAATTTTTACTATAATTAAGTATCTTGGGATTGAAACCGCTGTGGCTACGAACATAAGAGCCATCTGGTTGATTTCCCATAAAGCACCTTTTTTAATCTTGAATTTCTTCTTTGAGAAAACATAAGCTGCCATAATTGTAATCAATAAGTTAAGAACTACTGTAAGCACAGTAACTATCATTGAGTTCAAGAAGTATCTTGACATTGGAATACCTGTAGAACCTGCTAAGTTCATAAGATTCTTAAAGTTGTCCAATGTTGGGTTATGTGCAAAAATAGTTGGTGGAAATTTAAACAACTCACCAAGTGGTTTAAAAGCGTTTCCAATAAGGAATACTACCGGAAGGATCATAAATATAGAAAGCGGAAATGCTATAATATGAAACTTAATCTGGCCGCTTGAAAATCTTGTTGGGTTAATTCTGTTACCTTGAAAATTTGCCATTTATGTATCCTCCTTTCTAATATTCATCTTTTTCTGTAAATAACTTGTTTGCTACTTTACTACAAATCCAAACTAAGCAAAGCAATGCAACTGATACCGCTGATGCATATCCCATTTCGTATCTAACGTAGGCATAATCATCAATGTGGTTAGCAATTAACTGACCTGCATAATCCGGTGTAGGGTTTGCTCCTGCCAATGTTACACCAATCCAACCCATGTTAAATGCGTTTACAATAGACATAACCGCACCGAACAACATCTGTGGCTTCATTGAAGGAACTGTAATATAAATAATTTCCTGGGCTCTATTTTTAATACCATCCACATAAGCTGCTTCGTATAATTCCTGGTCGATGTTCATAATACCTGAAAGCATTGATAAGAAACCAATACCCATTGATGACCACAACGATATAAAAATCATAATCTGCATAAAGTAATCAGATGATATCAACCACTGAATAGGCTGATTTATTAATCCCAGTTTCTGTAAATATGCGTTTGCCAAACCTGTCTGGTCACCTGAGAAGATTGTCTTCCAAATAACCTGAATCATTAACTGACCTACCATTGAAGGTGTGTACATTGCTAACGCATATAGTGTTCTTGCTCTAGGTGTTACCTGAGCAAGAATCCATGCCATAAGGAATGATAATGCGTATCCACCAACACCGACTACGATAGCGTAAAGCACAGTGTTAGGTAATACATATTTCATAAATACCTCATCGCCTGTAATCAAAGTGATGTAGTTGTTAAGTCCTGCAAAAGTTGGAGTATTAATTACATCAAAATATGTAAATGATAATCCGATTGCTATAATAATAGGTAATAAGATAAATGTAAAAAACAATAATCCGTAAGGAAGGAACAGAACAAAAGCATGAAAACCTTCAGTTTCTGTAAACTTTTTATTGCTCTTTATCTTTGCCGGCTTAGCCGGTTTTGTTGCAATGTCTTTAGTTGCTTCCACTCTGTGTTACCTCCTCTCCTTTATCTGCTTTTGCATTATCCTGATTCTGTTTAATCCAATCATATCCACGAAGTTTGAAATCTTTTTATAAGTTTTCCATTTTCATCGTAAAATCCTAATTCTTTCATCTTTCTTACAATTTCTTTGTTAACATCGTTCTTTGCCTCATCAACTGCTACCTGTGCTGATGTACCGTCGAATACCATCGATGTCCAAATATTAGAAATTGTTCTTTCAAGTAAGTACTGACCAGGAGTTCTTGTTACATCAGTTACCTGATTAATCTGCTTTAATACAACCTGCTTGTCAGCTTCAGCCATTGGATTGTTGTGAAGAGCTGCCATATTGGCTGATAACCAGAAATATGTCTTACCATATGTTGAACGTAGTGTGTATGTGTATTCTGTCTGAACATCTTTGCTTGTCCACCATTTAAGAAATTCCCATGAAGCTTCCTTCTTTTCAGAATTCTTAAAGATAACTCCACCTGTTCCGTTGGCAACAAACTTTCTGTTAATTGTTCCATCTTCCTGTTCTGTTCCAAGATATTCGGCAAGTTTCCACTTACCGTCCAATTCCTGAGCACCATTCTTAATTAATGTATAATCTTCCATACCTACAATACCAATTGGTAATGTTGAGTATCTAAATGAGTTAAAGAAGTTCTGTACTGATGTATCAAGAGAGTATTTTGTAAACAAATCTCCTAAAAGCTGAAGTCCCTTAACTGCGTTCTTTGAATCAATACCTGTTGTTACAAGACCATTTTCATCCTGTGTATAAAGTTCTCCATTATTCTGAAGCATCATTGGTGATGTCTGGTAGAACCATTTGTATCCTGAAACACCTGCTGAAATATTATGATAGAAGTTCTTACCATATCTCTGGAGAGTTGGAAGAATGTCTATCAATTCATTCCATGTTGAAGGGCATTTAAGTCCTAACTGATCAAAGATATCTGTTCTGTAAACAACTGCATTAAAGTCTGTTGTTTCAGGAATTGCGTACATTCCTTCATTATATACATATGAAACAAATGATCCTGTCGGGAATCTTCTTGCTACTGTCCAGAAATCATCAAACTGTGATAAATCATATAAAGCACCACGGCTTGACAAATCAAATGGTACATATGAAGCAAGTCCTAAAGCAATGTCCGGTGTTTCATCTGCCGCAATTGCCAATGTCAACTTGTTTACATCAGGCATTGTTGCTACCTGAACTTTAATATCTTTTCCTGTTTTTCTTTATAATAAGGAACAAATTCTGTATCAGCCATCTTCTGTAATAAATCTACGTGAGTAATAGCTCTGTTAACCCAGATAGTAATTGTGTCCTTATCTTTGTCAGATACACCTGTTGAGTATTTTGAAGATGTAAATGTATTGGTTAAAGTTCTAATTGACGTCCATAATGAGCTTGCCCATGATGCATTAGGACTTTCTAATTCACTCTTGTCTCCGTACACATAAATTCTATCAAGTGTAAAATCATTTGATGTTACTTCTGTTGTGAAGTTGCTTAATGAAACGAGGATTGAGTTTTTCTGCACCTGTTAAGTCTGCTGTATGAAGAGCAATGTCATCCGGATACTTCTTCATATTCTTGATAAACTGTTCTGCTTCATCTAAGTAAGCTAAAACTGCACCACTGTTTCCACCTTCTGAATAATCCTGAAGTAAATATCTGATATGCTGAATTACTGTTTCATAAGCATTTAAATATTTTGGAATTTCAGGAATGTATTTTGTCATCTTCCAGTTTCTTTCAGTATCTACATCGCTACCTGTAATCTTTGTGATTTCCAACTGGAAGTTTGTGATATGTTCCTGTAAAAGTAATGCATATCTGTATGCTTCCATAATTGGTTCATTTTCCTGCTTGATTGTGATTGTGTGAGTTCCTTCTTCAAAATAGAAATTGTAGTTGTTTCCATTTGAATCCTTAAGTGTTTCATTAGCATATCCTGATGAAACCGGATTAAACTTATAATTATACATTTCCTTAAATGGAACCTGGCCGTCAATCTTAATTGTTTCAAAAGTATCGAATTCTTTCTTTCCATTATTATAGTGGAAAGCTAAGTTGTAATTTCCTGACTTCTTTACTTTGAATGTATATGTAACTTCATTACCTGCTGCACTCCAGTGCAAAGTATTTAGTTTTTCTGTATCTATGTTGAATCTTGTAAGTGCTGTTGTGACCTTTGTGCCATATATTGCATCTGTAGAATTCTTTTCTGAATAATAAACAGCATCAATCTGTAATGCTTCTTCCTTGTCTGTTACTAATTCTGCATCACTATGCTGTGCAGCATATTCTTCATATGAAATTGTATCATCCGTCGCTGCCTTTACTGTCAGCTTGCCTAAAGCCAATCCTCCTGAAGATACATTTTCAAGCGAAATTGTGTTTTCACCTTCTTTTAAATAGAAAGTAAGTGGTTTGCTTGATACGTAAGTATTATTGTAAATATTTGTATTAACCCATTTCTGAATTCTTGACTGGCTAGGAGCCATTTCATCTCCATAGCTGTCTTTTGGAAATTCTTTCTGATCATCACTTCCGATATATTTGTCCTGGTCAACATCTGTCCAATGAATTGGTAATGCTATAGTATTAGTTTCTGAATACTGATGTTTTCCATTAACTTTGCGCTAACAGTATAATCTGAAAGCGAATCACCAACAGAAATATAATCTACATTTAATGTATATAATCCTGCTTTTTCTACATTTACTTTATAGTTAGCTGATTTCTGATATTCTAATTCAATCATTTTATCAGAGTATGTTTTTACATCCTCTGGTAGTTGGTTGTCTTCATTGTTGTTTTCTTCATAATACTTAACCGAATCCACTCCGTTAGTTAACGTAGCCTTATGCTCCCCTTCTCCGGCTTCAGTATTCTTTTTATAAAGTCTGTATAATATACGTCAGCTTCTTCGCCATCCTCAAGATATGCATTTGCCAATAAATCATATGCTTTATTAAACTTATCACTATCTACATCTTTTACATAAGTTGCTTTTGTTTTGAATGCAAACTGGAAAAGACCTATAGCTGCAACAATGACACATAGTATTCCAATTACAATTGCGATAATCTTCTTTTTCATTGTTGTCCTTTCTATTTGTTATAAAAGCGGAACTGCTTTTGCAGTTCCGCAATTATTATTTGATTTAATCAGTCATTTTCAATCTTATTTGTTGTCAGATGTGAATTTTGACTTATCAAAGTTGTAGTTTTCAACTAACTTATCCTGTAACTGTTTTGTAGCTGTTTCGATACGTTTGTTGATTGTTGTGTTCAATCTGATAATCTGGCTTTAACTTTGTCTCCCCAGTCCTTATCAGTCATCCAAGCACCTGCAACTTCTTCATTCCACATATTGTTCCATTCATAAAGAACATCTGTTGTTTCACCCTTTTCAGTAATCTTACTTGTCCAGCACTTGTCAATGTAATCCCATGATTCATTGTTTTTCCCAAAGTTTTAAGATTTCTTTCCAGCCTTCTTTATCTTTGTATGTCTTATGTGCTGGAAGGTTGTTCCAGATATCCATCTGCTTTTTGTATGTATCGCCAGTTACTACAGGGAATGAATCTCCTGCTGCTGATTTTTTCAGCACCGTTGTCAGTCCACTTCTGATCGAAGATAGCCTGCTTAGCTTCTGTACTTGCTGTCCAGTATGTAGCGAATGTATATGTAGCTTTAAGTTTTGCTTTTTCATCATCGTTCCATTCTTTGTTTCCGTCATCAGCTGCATAGTTGTGAATACAAATTGGATCCATAACTACCTTGATTGTATTTCCACAGTAATCTGTTGATGGGAATGGATAAATATCCCAATCCTTTGAATCAATGTATGATTCGCTTTCCTTAGCTGATTCATCAGCACCTGCTGTTAAGTACCAAGGATCTGTAATGTTTGTTAAACATCTGTTGTTACAGAAGTAATACCATGAGTAAGTCTTGCTTTCAATCTTAATATCTTTTGAAAGTGTTCCTGCACCTTCAGCAACGTCGATTGTTGAAGCAGCCCATTTTGGAATGTAGCTTAACAATGACTTAACTTCATCGCTGTCAAGATCAACTGTACCTTTTTCTTTAATCTGCTTATTAATTGTTGTTGTTCCCATATTAATGATATTAACAGGTGTGCTCTTGTCACCCCAGAAGCTTGTGTTGTCTGACTTTGTGAAGAATCTTGTATATTCATCAATTGTCCAGTCAGGATCAGGAACGTTAATGTTCTTGCTTTCTGCTAAAGCTTTGTTTACCCAAATACCCCAAGGGATTGAGAATGATGGTAATCCACCCTGGAAACCGTAGTAGTTAAGGTTACTCATAAGGTTTTCATTGTATGCCTTATATGTTTCATCATCAGAGAATACTGATAAGTCTGCTGCAAGACCTTTCTTAATGTCATTTGTTACGCTAGTTGATGCCCAGATATCAGGGTACTTTTACCATATTTAGCCTTAAATGATGTCATTTCCTGTTCCCACTTTGGTGTTCCTGGCTGATCAGGGTCACCAGTCTTTGCCCAAAGATTAATCTTTATATTAGGATATAATTTCTTAAACTGTTTTGCTACTGCATAAACCTGAGCCACATTCTGTGATGTAAGCTTGTCTGTTGACAAATCCATGCTTCCGATATCTTCGTAATATTTGCTATCACCTGACCAAGTCATAATAGAAATATCTGCTGTTGTGTCTGAAGCCAAACCAGTTGTAAGACCAATCTTTGTTGTTGAGTCTTCACCTTTCTTTCCTTCGTTCTTAGATTTGCCGCCACATCCTGTAAGCACCATTGATGCTCCAAGAACGGCTGTTAATGATAAAGCTAATGCTTTACGGCCAAATTTTTCATCATATTTTTCCTCCTTACTATTTTGATAAAATCATTTCACCTACATTAGAATTCACATAGTGATTTCCTTAAAACTTATTCTAGCACAACAATATGTACAAATCAACAATTAAAAACGATTTTTCATTTCTTTTTCTTGTATACTTTTCACATTTTAAAATATTTTCCTTCTTAAGTCCTTCTATTTTTTTGACTATTTTATACAATGAGCTTTTGTTAAGTTATTCACAATAGCTATATTTTGTTGTTTTTTTGCCCATTATACTTTATATTGTGCTTTTAAAATCGTTTTTAAGTCCCATTTTTTGTACTCATAAATTCTTGATTTTTCTTTATAAAATCGGCACAAAAACGATTTTTCATTTTTGTTTAAAAAATTATTTTCAGTGATTCATAAAATCGTTTAAATTTTTCCTGACATAACAAAAGCCGCATTCATTTCTGAATGCGGCTTTCTAAATAAGCTTTTATATTTTATGCTTCTCTTTTTCTTGCAAATACTACTAATGCAACTCCTGCTAAGATTGCTGCTGCACCACATGCCATTGGTGAGAAATCACCAGTTGCTACTGTTGTGCTTGTTGCATTATTGTTAGTTGTTCCTGTAGAACCTGTTGTATTTGTATTTGTATTTGTATTTGTGTTTGTGTCTGTGCTATTTGTTCCTGTGCTTGCTGCTGACTTTGCTTCAAATGAGAATCCTGTACACTTGACTGTTATCTCCATCGTTTAATGAAGCAGCTCCACCTGATGCATATGAATATCTCTTTGTTGCATCTTTATCAATACCCTTTCTATCACCAAATTCACCACCGATACCAAATGTAAGTGTATCTGAATCTGCTGCAGCCTTGAATGTTTCGTTTACTGATACTGATTTACCTTTTTTAATTTTAACCCACTTACCATAAGCAAAGTTTTCTTTCTTATCAGCAATCTTTACGAATACCCATTTATCACACTTAGATGATGATAATGTGTATTTGATTGTGTATTCTTCACCTTTTTAACTTTAACTGGCTGCTTAACCTGAGCACCCCAGCATCCTCCCCAACCGATTGTCTTCATATCTGCTGTCCAACCTGTTGCTGACTGTGAACTTAATTTTCCTTCTGCACCTTCAAACCAAGCTTCATTTACACCAAAGTAACTCTGCCAGCTTGCTGCAAAACAGTTAGCTGTCATTCCTACTGTTAAAAGCAAGTGTAGCTACAACTGCTGCTATTTTCTTTAAACTCTTCATTATTATTCCTCCTCTTTACTTGCGAATCCTACTCGCTATATATGCTGAGTATAGCACGAACATATAGTATATTCAATAAATAAAAACATTTTTTATCCGCTATTTTAACACTTTTTACAATTATTTTGCAAAATAACTGTATACTTTTACCAATTCAACTTTTCATTCAAGATTATGTTTTCACAGATTATATCTCTGTCATTCATAAATTATTTTCTCAGATTATCTCCCTGACATTCATAAATTAGTTTCTCAGATTATCTCTCTATTATTCTTTATACTTATATACCATGCTTTTTCAAACAATCAGTTCAATTATTGTTTGTTTTATGATAACATATATATCTGTGGGAAAAAGTTTAAATATACATATTTATGTTTGTATTTTCAAATCATATCTACATATGTAGTGCTTGTCCCATACATTATTATATTAAGGATGGTAAATTTATATGATAAGACTTTTTGTTAGTTGCAGTATTTCTTATAATATTTTTTATAGTTTCGCTGCCGGTTATGCTAGTTGAATGGATTATTCAACATTTTAATATGGACCTTCGAAACCGTTCTTCGCTTAAATTTGTACAATTTGGTCTAAAATGTATTTCATTTTTAAGTGGTGTCAAATTAGAAGTTAATGGAAAAGAGAACATTCCTAATCAGGCATGTCTTTTGTTGCCAACCACATCAGTTTCTTTGATATTGTAGTAACATATCCTTTAATGATCAGTCCTACAGGATATATTATGAAAAAGAACTTGAAAAAGTTCCTTTTTAAGTTGGATAATGCGTTTTGTTAACTGTATTTTTCTGGATAGAAAAGATCCAAGGAACGGACTTAAAGCTGTACTTTCAGCTGCTGATATGATTAAATCCGGTATTTCCGTTTTCTTTTTCCTGAGGGTACACGTTCAAAAACAGGGAAAATGGGTGAATTTAAGGATGGCGGTTTCAAAATAGCAACTAAGTCCAAAGCTCCTGTAGTTCCTGTTGGCATTACTGGAACTAACGATATTTTGGAAAATCATTTTCCTTTTATTAAATCAGGTAAGGTTATTGTTTCCTTTGGTAAACCTATTTACACAACAGACATGGACCGTGCTGAACAGAAGCTTTTACCGGGAAAAGCCTATGAACAGGTAAAAAATTAAGTGACCAGCTTTAACAGCTATTGTAAAATTACTTATTAAATGATAAAATATCACAAGATTATGATAATTTAATATGGAGGTACACAATGATTACAAACACACCAGTATTAGCACTTGCTACTTGGAGCATTGTTTTGATTGTGATTTTAGTAGTCCTTGTTGCTGCTCTTATCGGTCTTTATTTCTTTGGACGTAATGCTGAAAAGAAACAGGCTGAACAGCAGAAAAACTATGGAAGCTAACGCTCAGACAATCAATGCTTTTGTAATTGATAAAAAGAAATTAAAACTTAAGGAAGCCGGTCTTCCAAGTATTGTTTTGGAACAGTCTCCAAAATATGCAAGAATATCAAAGGTTCCTATTGTTAAAGTAAAGGCAGGTCCTAGAGTTATGAATCTTATTGCTGACCCTAAGGTTTACGAACAGATTCTTCCTAAGCAGGACATTAAAGCTACAGTAAGTGGTCTTTACATTACTTCATTTAAGAGAATCCGTGGTCCGATTTATGAACCACCTAAGAAAAAAGAAGAGATTTGGCAGAAAGTAATATCTGCGTAAAGCTAGAGAGTACATCGTTTGATGTACTCTCTATTTATTTTAACAACGGCACCAAATAATAAGGAGTCGCATCTTAATGCAACTCCTCAACTCCTATACCGTTTCACGGATATTTATATTTATTATGCTGTCTGAAACTTTGCTGTTATTGGCATAAAGTTCATAGTCTATCTTTAAGTCAATGTTGTCTTCCTTTTCCTCAAGAAGTATATCTTTCGTATAAACTTCCATCAGCAAATCGCCAAAAGGGTGTGCTGTACAGGGACTGATTGTTTTTGCCCTTTTTAAAAACAAGCTTGCCCGTTACAAGACCTTTTCTTGTGACTTCTACTGTTTCACTATTAAACTTTATTGTATTCTTTGTTATTTCATCATTTTCGTCATCCATATCTTCATAAAGAACATAATGTTTGTCCTTTTTTTAAATAATACTTTCCGGCAGACATTGATTCTACGTTATCACCTGTGTCGTCTACCATCTGAAGACCGGAGATTTTAATCAATACATTATTATTCATTTCTTCTCCATTCTGTTTAATACTCTTCGATATTAATCTGATTAATCTTTTTCAATGTGAAGAGGCATTATTGAATTGGCAAATTCTTTAAACTTCTCTTCTGCATCGCTGACATAAAATTCATATTCCGGCTTTGCATCTTTGTCTGCTCTTATGCCATTCTGTCTTAAAAGTCCATCAAGACTTATTGCCGTTTCATATGCCGGATTAACAAGATTAACTTCAGGTCCCATAATCTTTCCAACTGTGCTTCTTAAAAGCGGATAATGTGTACAGCCAAGAATAAGACTGTCAATATTCTCTTCTTTCATACTTTCCAAATATCTTGAAGCCACCTCGTCAGTTACGGAATCGTGAAGCATTCCTTCTTCCACCAACGGAACAAACAATGGACATGCCTTGCCCACCACCGTAATTTCAGGATCAATGCTGTGGATATACTGTGTGTACAACTCACTTTTTATTGTCCCTTCTGTACCAATAATTCCAATACGTTTGTTCTTTGTACTTTCAACTGCCGACTTTGCTCCCGGTTTTACAACACCGATGATTGGAATGTCTATTTCTTTCTCTATTGTATCAAGGGCAAAAGCACTTGCCGTGTTACACGCAACCACAATTGCCTTTACGTTCTTTGTTTTCAAAAATCTAATAATCTGTCTGGAGTAACGTATAATCGTATCCTTAGACTTGCTACCGTATGGAACTCTAGCCGTATCACCAAAATATGTAATGCTCTCTTCCGGAAGCTGTCTTATTATCTCACGTGCCACTGTTAATCCACCAACACCTGAATCAAATACTCCAATTGCTGCATTTTTATCATTCATACCTTTACACCTACTTATTTATTCGTTCTATTTTACCTTTTATCTGAAAATAATTCAATATGTTTGTATAACTTATGCCTTTATTGTCAATAATCTTCTATGAAAACAAGCTTAAAAAAGGAGATTACCATGAAATATATAAAACAAATATCTTTTTGTATGGTTATTGCCATATTTGCCACCGGGATTTTAACCTGGAACATTTTTCTGAATCTTGAAACCAAATCAACTGTTTCGGTGCTGTCTCACAGTGCCATTCGTTTTCATATACTTGCCAACAGTGACTCTGTAAGCGACCAGGCTCTGAAAATGCGTGTCAAGGAATCCGTTGTTAACTACATATATAAAAAAACCGGTGATTTTAAAACCGTTGATGAAGCAAAAAACTTTATTCTTAATAATGACAAAACAATAAAATCAATTGCCACAAAAGCCATAGCTGATAATGGATATGATTACACTGTAAGTTCAACTTTCGGTTTCAGCGATTTTCCCGTAAAAACATATGGTGACGTAATTTTTCCTAAGGGAACCTATACTTCATACACCATTAAAATTGGCAATGGAAAAGGACACAACTGGTGGTGTGTCCTATATCCTCCACTATGTTTTGTTGACGTTTCAACGGGCGTCCTACCTGACAATTCCAAGAAAAATTACGTGATTCACTGTCTGATACCCAGTATCACACCGTAACAAAATATAATTTCAAATTTAAATATTTGAAATTTTTCAATAACCTATGTCAAAATTAATAACCTGCTTGTCATAAGCTCTATTCGTTATGGAATTTTGTAAGGTATAGCTGCTGTGTAAGACCTTTCTCCTCCAAAGTCTTAACACACTGCTGTGCCTTTTCCTTATCATCAAATAATCCAAAACTGTAGGACCACTTCCACTCATTATTGAGTTAAGTGCTCCATTATCAAGCATAACCTGTTTAATCTCACTTATAATTGGATATTCTCCTACTGTTACATCTTCCATAACATTGTAAATTAAAGACGCCATTTTCTTCAAATCACCATCTTTAATAGACTGTGCCATGGCTTCAATATCCGGTCTTTTAGTTATTTCCAAAGGTTTTATATGTCCATAAACATATGCTGTTGAAACTGAAACAGGTGGTTTTGCTATAATTACGTGACAGTCGGCTGGTGCAGGAAGTGGTGTTAAAACCTCTCCAATGCCTCTTGCTATGGCTGTTCCGCCTAAAACACAATAAGGAACATCTGCTCCAAGTTTTACTCCTCTTTCCATTAATTCTTCTTTTGAAAGACCAAGTTCAAAAAGCTGGTTAATTCCCATTAATGTTGTTGCGCAGTCTGAGCTCCCCCTGCCATTCCCCCGGCAATTGGAATACGCTTGTTAATATATATATTAACACCGTCTTTAATTTTAAACTCATCCATTAACATTTTTGCCGCCATATATGCAAGATTATCCTTGCCATTAGACAAAACTGCCGTATCAGTCTTTACTTCTATCTTTCCTGTTTTATTTTTTGTAATTACTATGTCATCGTACACATCAACCATCTGCATTATCATATCAAGGTCATGATAACCGTCCGGTCTTTTTCTTATTACATCAAGACCAAGGTTAATCTTACCGTACGCCTTTAATTCTATTTTCTCCATTGTATTCCTCCGATGGATTCATTATCTTTTTATCATCTATAAGCAGACTATATATTTTTTATATATAATTTACTATATATACTCTCTCCCTAGTATACTTTTTTTTTCATTATGCCTGACAAGATTTTATAATCAATAATCTGTCGCCTTTTTTTGATTGTTTCATTTTCCAGATTATTAACTGTCATTATTTTTCGATTGTTGTGTAATTTTCCTTTGCCAGCTTCCAAAGAGTATCTCCTTTTTTGAACAATGTATCCTTTCAAAACAGGTGCACTATTTAAAGCCTCCATATCAACCGGCTCCTGATTGATTTCCGTTACAAAGTTTTGCTCCACCTTTTTTGAAAACAATGGCTTCCAAAGCTATTACAGCCTTTATTTCCACTTCATCGGCATTAAGCATATTGGCGTTAACCTGCTCCACTTTCCAATTAAGAAAATATTCATCATTTACTTCAATGCCTTCCGCATCTATTCCGTGTTCAAAATTAGATTCTCTGCACTGGCAGCATATTGGATGTCTGTCATCAGAAGAAATATAAATTATACAAGTTTTAATTTTTCCAATTGCTTTCAAACTATTATCTCTTACAAGAATATTTTCGATTTTTATTTCCGCCTGACTGTTGCAGATTTGCAATAGCTGACCTTTTGTTTTGTCGATTTTCATTTTACCACTTCTTTTTGTTCTTGAAGCATTCTTTACAAGAAGTTTCTGGTAAGTTTTCGGCTCCATAATAGGCACAAGGTTAGCCCCCGGCTTATAAACATCCTCAATAACATTAATATTTGTTTCCTTGTACAGTTTTACATTTAATTTAAGCAAAGCACTTACGGACAGGTTTCTCATTTCATTATCCTGATTAATTTCCGGCTGTACGTTTACATTATTAAGCCACAATTCAATATAAGATACCACATCTTCCGTTGCCTCGCTCATTTCAAGCTGACCGTTAAAATCAATAGTCTGCTCCAGCCACTGCTCAGGCATATTTTCCATTTCAGGTATATAAATAATAAAAACACTAAGCTGGCCGTTTATAATTATACTGCCTTCCATTGTCTTAATATTTTGATTTTTATTCTAATATCGCTCCACACAATTGTCCCAATTGGAGGTTTGCCATGTGGAACCGCAATCTGCTCACTTACCCTGAAAGTGTCCGTTTTGTCCGCCATAATAGCAAGGCTGTCAATATTTCTCTTCTTCGTCATTATATTTTCAACATTGTTTTTTTCCTGAATTCTCTTTTGCAAAATTATTTTCATAATTTTCTCCTTGAGAATCGATATCTATTGCAGTTGCAATATCTAAATCCTCGATTTTTCAACTATAATGTATGCTTTCAACTGAATCTTGTATATGTAGTTTTTCCCATCAACAGGCTTTATTGATGAAGACAAAACTTCCATTGCTACATTAGCATTGTCTTCTGAATTTATTCCCATTAACTTTATATTTTCTTCAAAATTTATTTCCTTTTCCTCGCCACAAACCATTTCCGAGTTCTTTGGATAATACAGAATATTGTAGTTAATTGTTCCGTTTACCGTAATCTGATTTTCTCTTGTAACAACGCCATCTGTTGTAACTATTTCTTTCTGATTGATTATGTTCTCAATCTCATTGTCAGCATCCATAATTCGTTCCTCTCTGCTAACAAAAAAACAACTGTTTCACTTTTTACAATTTTGTTCATATGAATGTTTTTCTTTTCTAATCTCATTTAAACTCCCCCTTTTAATTAACCCTAATTTGCTTATATTATCATGCTATAAAAATCATACTTTTTTAATAATCTTATATACGCCACTATCTGTTGTTATTCACTGAAAATAACGCTTTTGTCCGTCTGCTGGATTTTCACTACTATATATGGATATGTTACATTCTCAGAATTGGAATACTCCTTTGGTCCCTGAAATTCTGTTTTTATATATATGCCGTTTTTTGTTTCATACAGGTTGTTGACCTTAATGCTGTAGCCCTGATGATTTTGTCTTCCATATCCAATGATAATATATGTATATTGATTATCAGAATATGTAACCTTAAAAGGCTGTTCCTTTCTTTTTTCCACAATTTGCTTTACCTCTAAAGGCATTTCAATTTCTGCCACAACGGTAAAATCTATGTCTTTTATCTTTTTCTGCTTATTTTTTCTATTCCACAGGAGGAAACTATTATCATTAGAAATAATATAAGTGCCCTGTTAATAATCTATTTTTTTGCATAAAAAAACACCATAATATATCTTTATTTAAATATATTATGGTGTTTGTATTTTATTCTTATTTTATCTTTTATTTTATAACATTGAATTTACAAGATTAATCATATACTGACCTAATTCTTTTTCTTTAACTTCTGCATCATTAGCATCTGTACCCTTAACTCCGTAGTAGAATTTAAGTTTTGGTTCTGTTCCTGAAGGACGTACACAAACCCAAGCTCCACCTTCTAAGTCATAATAAAGAACGTTTGACTTTGGAAGTCCTGTTTCTGTAACTTCACCTGTTTCCATATTCTTAATTGTGTTAAGCTTGTAATCTCTTGCTGAAAGAACTTTGTAACCATTGATTTCTGTAGGAACCTGCTGTCTTAACTTCTCAATTGTATTCTGAATCTTTTCGATTCCTTCCTTACCCTTAAGAGTAATAGCCTGAACTCCGTCTAACCAATATCCGTATCTTTCATACATTTCTGTCATCTTATCCCAAAGTGACATACCTTTAGTCTTGTAATATGCAACAGCTTCACAAAAGAGCCATTGTTGCAACAACAGCATCCTTATCTCTTGCATGTGTTCCAATAAGACAACCATAACTTTCTTCAAAACCGAAACAATAATGACCCTTACCTGTTGTTTCGAATCCTAAAATCTGTTCTCCAATATATTTAAATCCTGTAAGAACTTCAATAAGGTTAACATTGTAATATTTTGCAATATCGTTAGCAAGGTTAGTTGTAACGATAGTCTTAATTAACGCACCGTCTTCAGGTAATGTTCCGGCTTCCTTCATCTGGCTGATTTCATATTCAGCAAGAAGGCATCCTGACATATTTCCTGTTAAAACATGATATGTACCAGGTTCTTTTCCTCTTACATAAACTCCAAGTCTGTCTGCATCAGGGTCTGTTGCAAGAAGAATATCAGCTCCGATTTCATTGCCTAATTTCACAGCAAGTTCAAAAGCTTCTTCCGATTCAGGGTTAGGATAACTTACTGTTGGGAAATCCCCATCAGGAAGTTCCTGTTCCTTTACAACATAAACATTCTCAAAACCTAATTCTTTTAACACTCTTCTAACAGGGATGTTTCCTGTACCATGAAGTGGTGTGTAAACAATCTTAATATCTTTCTGTACAGCATCAATTGCATCCTGGTGTTTAACCTGTTTCTTTAACGCTGCAATATATTTGTCATCAACGTCTTTTCCAATCTGAACATAAAGACCAGCCTTAACAGCTTCGTCCTTATCCATTGTTTTTGCATCAGCATAATCTGTAATTGCAAGAACTGCGTCCATAATGTTAACATCGTGAGGTGGTGTAAACTGAGCACCATCTTCCCAGTATACTTTGTATCCATTATATTCAGCAGGGTTATGACTTGCTGTTACGTTAATACCTGCGATACACTTTAATTCACGAACTGCGAAAGAAAGTTCAGGTGTAGGTCTAAGTGAATCAAACACGTATGCCTTAATTCCGTTAGCATTAAGACATAAAGCTGCTTCATCAGCAAATTCAGGAGACATATGTCTTGAATCAAATGCGATAGCAACCCCTTATCCTGACCATTCATTTTAATAATATAGTTAGCAAGCCCCTGTGTTGCTCTTCTAACTGTATAAATGTTCATTCTGTTAGTACCTGCTCCGATAACTCCACGAAGTCCGGCTGTACCAAACTCTAAATCTTTATAAAATCTGTCTTCAATCTCTTTGTTATCATCTTTAATGGCTTCAAGTTCTTTTCTTGTGTCCTCATCAAAATAAGGATTTGTAAGCCACAGTTCATATAACTCCTTGTAATCCATTTCGTACCTCCAAGAACTATTTTCAATTCTAACTCATTATAATACAAAGTAAAAAGAAAGGAAACTACCAAAAATGTTTTTATATAGAATTTTCACATATTTTCTATGAATTTTTTCGTATTTCTTCCTGATTTTGAAGCTGTTTCAATTTTTCCTCATTCTTTTCAGAGTACCACGCCTTGTTAGAATTAAAATAATAATTAATAATTTTCCAAAATTTTTCCGGGTAAGAAAACATTATTTTTAAAATATTGTGCTCTTCCTGATTTATAATTTTTTCTGATTCATATTCAGCCAAAACTTTTCTGCCAAGGTCTATGTTCAGTTGTTTTTTTCCATTACTTTTCTCAAATAATCATAAACATCCTGAATAGCCGGTGCATAGTTTATTTTGACATATTAATCATTGCAATTTTTCCGTTAAGTAAAACTATATTGTGATGATTGTAACTGCCATGATTAAGATTCTTATGCTCTAGTGCGTTGTTGTACATTTTCCCATAACCTGTTTGCCTTAAAGCCTTTAAGGCTTCATCTGCCTGACTATAATATTCCACCAACATTTCTTTTTAATGCCAGTTCAAAATAGTTTTGTTTTTCTCTTTTTTATGTAATTTCTTATGTTTATTATTTCTTTGTTGTGCTTTTCATAAATCACAAGCATATTTTTTGCCTGTATGAAAACCTTTAGTCTCCTCCATAAATCTTTGGCTGTTTTGACACAAAGTATGAAACCTTCCAAGATTTGCAGCTCCCATTACTATATGCTTTTCCTCATTTATGTTACACTCCTGACTTTCAAACCATTTCTTTAGAATATAGGTGTAACCGTCCTCACTTACTGAAACATACCGGTCTTCCTTATTTGGAATTACGTAATCTGTCTTTATGCCACTGCTTTCCAAATGATTATAAAGAGACTTCATTGATACCATTTTATCGTTGCTGTTATCATATTCCTGCAAAATGTATTTTCCGTCAGGTGTGTTACATCCATAATTTCCTCTGATTTTAAACGTTTCCGTAATATCTAATTCATATTGTTCAAAAACCGTAAGTGCCCTTTCATTCATACACACCCTCCCATAAATTATTTAGTCAAGTCATGCTTGTATTCTAAAATATGAAAAGGTGCTCAAGTTTAGAACTACAGTGATTTTATTATCTTTTCTGCTTCCACATACAGTTTATCTTTTGTATTTTTTTCAGGTTCTTTCAATACTATTTCAAGCAATTCATCCAATGCTCTGCCGATTTTTTCTCCTAAAGGACAACCTAAGGCTATTAAATCCTTACCTGTTATGGCAAGTTCCTTTGTACTTGTACAAATATTGTTTTCCATTATATATTCATACTGCTTGCATGCATAAACATAGGCATCGTAGCCTTCGTCTTTTCCATACTTGCTTTTGCCCATAAAATCAGCATATACTAATTCAAGATAATTATGATAAATATCCTTGCCTATTTTATGGACACTTCGTCTTATTGCCTCAGGATTAAAGCCCTTAGATGCAGGTCTGTCATCATGGCATTCTATAAGACGTGAAGCTGTTTTTATGGTTTTTGTTGTCCATCTTTAATCTGCGCATTATCTGCGGTGCCAACTTGCTTCCCTCCAATGCGTGTCCCTTAAAATGATTTCTGCCATTAGCATCTGTTGTTTTCACTAATGGTTTTGCCACATCGTGGAACAATGCAGTCCAACGCATAAGCTTGTCTGCCGATACGTTTTCCATTACTTTTATTGTGTGCTCACCTACGTTATACATATGGTATGGTGTATTCTGTTCACATTCCATCATAGCGTCAAATTCAGGGAGTATCACTTTTGTAATACCTGCGTTATATGCTGTAATAAGCTTACATGGATTCTTTGAGATTATAAGCTTTTTCAAGTTCTGTTTTAATTCTTTCCGCACTGATATTTTCAAGTGTTGGGGCAAGTTTCTTAATTGCCTCCATTGTTTTTTCATCTATGTCAAAACCTAACTGGGCAGAAAATCTTACTGCTCTCAAAATTCTAAGAGCATCTTCACCAAATCTTTCTTCCGGCTCTCCCACACATCTTATAATCTTGTTATTTATATCATTAATTCCATCAAAAGCATCCACAAGACCTTCTCTTTCATTGTACGCCATGGCATTTATTGTAAAATCTCTGCGTTTAAGGTCCTCTATAAGATTAGATGTAAACTCCACTGATTCAGGATGTCTGCTGTCATTGTATTCCCCATCTATTCTATAAGTTGTAACCTCATAGCCCACATGCTTAATCATTACTGTAACTGTTCCATGTTGTATTCCTGTGTCCAAAGTTCTGTTAAAAAGTTCCTTTACCTGTTCCGGAAGAGCTGATGTTGTTATATCCCAGTCCTGAGGCTCTCTGTCCAAAATGGTATCTCTTACACAACCACCTACGGCAAACGCCTCATATCCATTATTTTCCAAAACATCTATTATAAGCTTTACGCTTCCCGGAATATTGATTTTAAATTCTCTATTACCATTATATTTGCTCATATTTCTTCTCCAATGTCACACTTTTAATAATGCCTTATTTACTACATTAACATATCTATTATTTAATGCTTCATTACTCTGATAATGCCTCATTCATTACATCCAAAGCTTTCTTTAAATTCTCCTCTGACACAGCCGAATAGTTTATTATAAATTTGTGTTTAAACTCATCCAAATTATTGTAACAATAGTCTGACACACCTGATATGTTAATATTGTTTTGCTGCAATTCCTTCTTAAACTGTTCGTCGTCTATTTTTTATTAATATTCAAAATAAAATGCAGACCTGAGTTTTCCTCTTCTATTGAAACCTTGCTGTGAATAGGGTGATTCTGTATAGTTCTTATTATTTTATTTCTATAATCTCTATAATAATTACGCATTCGGTTTATGTGTCTTTCGTAGTAATCCTTGCTTATAAAATTAGCCAGTGTGTACTGCTCAAATCCTGACACAGTATTGAATAAAAACCTAATTTCGTATTAAACCTGTCCATTAATTCATCAGGCAAAACCATATATGCAATTCTAATTGACGGTGCCAGTGTTTTTGAAAATGTATTCATATAAATTACACGTTTTCCCTCCATTCCTGCTATTGGTGGAATTGGTTTGCCCGAAAACCTAAATTCACTGTCGTAGTCATCTTCTATAATGTATTTCTTATTATTTATTGCCCACTTAAGCAAATGAGTTCTTCTTGAAATAGGGATAACTCTTCCTGTTGGAAATTGATGAGATGGTGAAATATGCACTGCATCTGCCTTGCTTTCCACCAGTTCATTAAGTTGTATGCCTCTTTGATCTATTTTAATGTGGAGGCACTTTACGCCATTACTTTCTGTATACATTGCCTATCTTCTTATATCCCGGATCCTCCACTGCTATAACTTTATCTCTGCCAAGAAGTTGCACAATAATGCTGTATAAATACTCTGTTCCTGCACCTACTACTATGTTATCAGGATTAACATTCATTCCCCTAAAATGCTGAAGATGATCGGCTATTGCCTCCCTTAATTCCATTACACCGTTTTTTCAGGAACAGACAGGAAAGAATTTTCTTTGTCTAAAAGTGTCTGCCTCATTATTCTTGACCATGTTGTAAAAAGGAAAACTATCATACATTATATGGTTTGAATTAAAGTCCACAAGCCATTTCTTCTTTTCTTTTTCTTCTCATAGTTGACTTTTGGCTTCTGCTCAATGTATTGACTTCCAATATCACTGGCAAAATATCCTTCTTCTCCTTAGTGTATATGTAGCCTTCCACTATAAGCTGAGCGTAGGCATTTTCTACTGTTATTACACTAATATCATGATTTTTTTGCCATTTCACGTTTTGACGGAAGCTTTTCATTGGCTTTAATTTTTCCTGATAAAATATCTTTTTTATACACTTGTACAAATATTCATATAAAGATGTTTTTCTCTTTTTCCAAAGTCATAAGTAAGCATAAATAAACCTAATCTTTCTGGTATTATATTTTGTGGTAAAATAGCGATTGTATGATACCACATAAGGAATTATACTTGATTATAACAAAAATGTAAACGAACGGAGATTATCTATGAAACGTGTTTTAAGCATACAGGATATTTCATGTATAGGTAAATGTTCACTTACCGTTGCCCTGCCTATTATTTCGGCAATGGGCATTGAAACATCCATATTACCTACGTCCATTTTGTCAACACATACTATGTTTAACGATTTTACATTTCGTGATTTAACTGACGATATGGAACCTATTAAGAAGCATTGGCAAAAAGAAGGTTTCTCCTTTGATGCTATTTACACAGGCTATCTTGGAAGTGAAAAACAAATCACTCTTGTAAAAAGATTATTTTAAAACTTTGGAAATACCTGCAAATATATAATCGTCGATCCTGCAATGGCAGACAATGGCAAACTCTATTCAGGTTTCGATAAAGATTTTCCTCTAAAAATGGCAAATCTTTGCAAGTATGCAGACGTTATTCTTCCTAATATTTCAGAAGCTGCTTTTTATGACTGGTATGCCATATCCGGGAGAAAATGCTTCTAATGAATGTATTAAAGATTTGCTTCTAAGCCTTGCCAAACTTGGTTC